>JABEBX010000602.1_pt1 | contig 14410 bp, 14 predicted proteins | sample 7245971 | NCBI WGS metagenome assembly JABEBX01 (sample SAMN14506365, study PRJNA622280) | hot springs metagenome | biome: hot spring [ENVO:00000051]|acidic hot spring [ENVO:00002120]; feature: spring [ENVO:00000027]|sediment [ENVO:00002007]; material: sediment environment [ENVO:01001048]... | reverse complement strand
CACAACATGCACGCGGTCTGCTTCATAAATTAATCCTGCAGCAAGCCCCGCCGACACAATAGCCATCGTAAAAGCCATGGCACGCCAATTTTTCGCCCTGCTAATATAGCTGCCGTAGCGCTCTAGCCATTCCTGCCGCGCTGCAGCATAATCCGCCCGATTTTCTGTTTGCTTTGTCATAATTCCCCCATTTTTTATGTCAAGGATTCACGCAGTATTTCGCACGCGGTTTCAAAATCCAGCACTGCATACGCTCCGGCGGGAAGATTCGCGTGCATGTCCTGCAGACGCATTACGGCAGACCAGCCATGATAAGATTGCCGATAAAAAAGAACCGGCTTGCGTCCCATGGTTTGTGCCTGCAGCTCTGCCTGATCCATCCACTCCGAAATCCGCAGCGTCTCTTGCCGCTTGCACTCGACTGCCCATCCCGGAATCTCAATGCCATCCGCGCCGCCGCTGCGGGCTTGATCCACGTTTCGACGAACAACAAAACCAAGGCTTGCGGACAGCAACTGAAAAAGCTCTCGCTCTCCCCGTGCGCCTTTACTCCGTCTTGCCCTTCCGTTTATTGTCATATGGTCCCCCTCTGATCTGCTTATTTACTAATCGGGGACGGGGCCGAGTTAGGCATCATTTTTTTGCACTACATATAAGTCAGAGATGCGCCGTCCCGAAGGCTGGCTTTTGTCGCGCTCGATCTGGATCACTAAGTCCACGGCTTCGCGAATAAGGTCTGCTTGGGAAGGAATGCCCGTGCGCTTACAAAGCGAATCAAGACGTGCCAGAGCTAACGGTGCTGAATTTGCATGTACCGTGCACGCGCCGCCCGGATGTCCGGTGTTCCAGGCGTCTAATAAAGCCAAGGCGGCCTGCCCATCGCGTAGCTCGCCGACCACGATCCGGTCCGGGCGCAGGCGGAGTGTGGCTTTTAGCAAGTCGCCCTGCGTTGTCCCGCTTTCCGTGCTGGTAAGCATCGACAGGCTATTCACGGCGCTACATTGCAGCTCTAAAGTATCCTCGATCGTCAGCACGCGCTGCTCTACGCCCGCTTGTCGGCTAATTTCGTCAAGGATCGCGTTAAGTAACGTAGTCTTACCACTGCCGGTGCCACCGCTGACGACGATATTTTTTCGTGCAGCGATTGCATCTTTGATTGCGTCCCGCCAGTCTTTTGTCAATATGCCGTGCTCCACATATTGCTCTAGTGTGAAAACAGACTTTGCTCGGATGCGGATTGCAAAAGACGGCGCAGAGACAATTGGCGGGAGCAAGCCTTCAAAGCGTGCTGATCCAAACTCTCGCGGCAACGCACCTTCCAAAATCGGGCTTTTTTCTGTTACCACTTTGCCCAGCCATGCGGCCACGGTGCTCAAAAAACTACTTGCTTGAATCGCGCTCATTTCTCCTGCATCACACATGCCCACGCCAAATCGCTCCAGCCAGAGCTTTCCATCGGCGTTGAGCAATATCTCCACCACATCGTCAGCAGCCAAGGCGGTTTCGACGGTTTTTCCCATGTTGCGTCTCATTTGCTCGATCAGACGGGCATGGGAGATGATTGCGGCTTGGTCTTCCATTGGGACGGCCATGGCTATTTCTCCGCCACGGTGAGGGAAAAAATCCCATTCAGCAGCAGCCAGACAAAGGCGTACTCCATCAGCACACTATGCAGCAGCAGCCAGCCACCAAGGCACGCACTGAGTAGCCCAATAATCACCATATCTCGGTGCTCCGTAGAACGGATTTGTGCAAAGAGCAGAGCGGGACAAATTACGGCAAAGAACAGCAACAAAATGAAGCCCCGCGCAGATATAGATATCTGATTTTTCATGGCGTATTTCCTTTCAGAGCAACAAAAGCAGACAGCGCGGCGAAGTACAACGAAACAAAGCCTAGTGCTGGTATGCACGTGTCTGCCAGCACAAACGCCACCGTGGCAATTCCCATCAGCGTAAAAAGCTGTGCATCGGGATTCGGGATGCGGCGGCGGATCAAACCTAATGGGAACAGCAGCGTGGGCCGTATCAGGCCGGATACCACTTCCCGCAGGTCCACCGTCCGGTCTATTTTTGGCTTACGCATCGGTATCCCCAACACGCTTTTGCAACAACTCCGCAATTTTCCGCAATACGGCAGGACGGTCTTGTTCATAGCCGCTGGGCAGGTTGTCGATATACCGCCCGTACCGATCCATCGCCGAAGCGGTGAGTGCTTCCCGCTCTTCCACGGGAGGTGGCGGCAGATGCAGGAAAAGGCTTTTCACCAGGGCGTCGAGCATTACCACGCTGGTGTCCGTTTCTGCTTGCAGCGCATCCAGATCCGACCGCATCGCCATCACAGTTGCCGCCAGCCGCCGTTCCATTGACTGCAACTGTGCGTCGATTCCCTCAGCAGATTGCCCTTCCGCGACTTTTCGCTCTGCTTCCAGTGCGTCCAGGCCGCGCATAATCATCTCTGCCGCACAACCGGAGAGGGATAAGCGATGCGCTACGGCATACGCTTTCAAATTTTCTGCGTACTTTCCGGATACTTTCCCGCTATAAAAAGCCATTTCAGCCATGATTGATCCTCCCTCTGGTTATAGTGTCAGTTCTTGCACCAATTCGTGTGCAAGGTCCGATAGAAAAGGCACGCCAGCAGCGGCGACGGTCTCCAGATGCTGGATGGTTCGTTCCGTGCTCAAGCCCTGTACTCGCCAAGCGTAGGGGCTGTACTCGCCAGAGACGCCGATGATTTGTGCAACAAACGCCGCTGCTATTCCACGACTGACGCAAAAATCCAGGAATGCCGCCAAGGGCTGATCTTCCACCGCCAGTTGCATGGCTTTGAGATGCAGGCTGGGCATTGCCGGAGCTTCCACGTCCCCAACACCAACGTCTGCATAGCCGTCATATTCGCCCATACGGCCCGAAAAATAGTCCTGCAAAGACTTCATTTGCGTTTCCCTCCTTTCTTTTTGGTATCTTTCGCGTCAGAGCCAAAAGGCTTCCCCGGTTTGCCGTTGTCGTCGGCCAGCAGCGCATGTGCGGAGGTACCGGATGCGTCTTTATTGCTGCACGCCCAGAAAAAGAAACCGGGCTTTTTCTTGCTTTCTATTCGACGAACCGTGTGTTCCTTGCCACAAACAGGACACGGAACTGATGGGCCGGACGGTGTGCGCGGTTCTGATCCAAACGGCTTCCCCGGTTTGCCGTTATCGTCGGCCAGCAGCGCATGAGTGGATTCCCCAGCGTCGGTTTTATTGCTGCATGACCAAAAGAAAACGCCGGGCTTTTTCTTACTCTCTATTCGGCGGACCGTGTGCTCCCCACCGCAGACCGGGCAGGTAATCGTGGGACCGGACGGCGTGCGGCCTTCCGCAACAAGTCCAGTGCGTGTCTTGGTGACATGCTCTGTCACGAAGTCCACCATGTCCGCCATGAAGTCGGCCATCGGGACCTTGCCAGCGGCGATGTCGGCAAGCCTATCTTCCCAACCGGCAGTCAAGGCGGCGTCCGTCAGGTCGGGCGGTAGCAAGCGAATCAAGTCCCGCCCTTTGCCGGTAGATACCAGCGTCTTGCCTTTTCTCTCGATGTATCCCCTGTTCAGCAGCGTCTCAAGGACGTTCGCCCGCGTGGCTTCCGTGCCAATACCGGACGTCTCTTTCAGCCGTGCCTTGGCCGCTTGGTCTTCGATAAAGCGATGAATATTGCTCATTGCATCGATAATCGTGCCGTCAGAAAACCGTGCGGGCGGCGTGGTGCGCTTTGCTTGCACATCGGCATCCTTTACTTGCAGCACGTCGCCTTTCGTCAGCGTCGGCAGACTTTGGGCGTCTTCTGCATCGTCGTCTTCCAACATGCCAAACACGGCTTTCCAGCCTGCCGATACCGGGACTTTTCCTGATGCCGTCCAGCTTTCCGAGGCACACTCCAACACGATTTTTGTTGCGCGGTACACGAAAGCAGGGAAGAACTGCGCGAGATAGGACCGGACGATTACATCAAAGACCTGCCGCTCCTTGGGAGACAAGCTGGAAGGCCGCTCACCAGTAGGGATGATCGCGTGGTGGGCAGTAACTTTTGACGTGTCCCAGATCGGTGAGCGGATGCTACGGTCCGCTTTTGCCACTAGCTCCGCGTAGCTTGAAATGCCCGCCAGGCCACGGAGTACCTTATTGCTATCGCCATGCTGTTCCATGGGCAAATACCGGCAGTCCGAGCGCGGATATGACGTGCATTTGTGCTCTTCGTAGAGGGCTTGCGCGGTGTCTAGGACTTCTTTTGCAGACATGCCATATTTTGCGGAACAGGTCTTCTGCAATTCGGCCAGAGAAAAGCCCAATGGTTGGGCTTGCTTCTTCTCGGTGCTCTGGAAGTCCGTCACCGTTGCTTTGCCTGCGGATTTTGCGGCACTTGCCAGAGACTCGGCTTGCTTTTTATCGACTAGGCGGCCTTCACTATCGAAGCCGGGACCATCCACCGATGCAGGACGGAATGTTGCCCAAAAGGCATCTGCTGCGAAGATGCGTGGGACATAAAAGTCAGTCGGCTGGAAGTGCTCAATGGTCTGGTCACGATTTACAATCAAGGCCAGTGTCGGCGTTTGCACGCGTCCCACGGACAGCACGCCTGCTTGATTTTTGAGGCTATAGCTGCGCGTCAGATTCATGCCCACCAGCCAATCCGCACGCGAACGGGCCAAGGCGGCGTTTTTCAGGTCTTGGTATTCCTTATTGTCCTTGAGCGTTGCCAACGCCTTATCCACGGATTGATCATCTAACGCGGCAAGCCAAATCCGCTGTGTCGTGCCCTTCCAGCCGAAATGCTCCAGAATTTCGTCGATGAGCAGTTGGCCTTCCCGGTCGGGATCGCCCGCATTGACTACGCTGTCCGCCTTTTTTAGCAGAGCGCCGATATGCTCCAGTTGCTCCGCCGAATCGGGCTTCGAACGCAATATCCATTGCTCTGGGATAATGGGAAGATCCTGAATGCGCCATTTTTTGCTCCCCTTCGGCGTGCGGGGGAGATCGTCCGGCAAGTAATCATCCGGCTCCGCTTGCTCTAACAAGTGGCCGAAGCCCCAAGTAACTACCGTATCGCCCACCGTGATATGGCTGCGTGTCGATTGAGGCGTGCCGGGCAACCGTGCGGCAATGGCTTTTCCCAAGCTAGGTTTTTCGGCAATGATCAAGCGCATGTGTCTTACTCCTTATTTATGGGAAGGCTGTATAGGGCAGCCGAGAGCACCGGCAGGAAGTGCCGGACAGAGCGGATAGGCCGTATCCACGGTGGCGCAGCCGGATAGCAGCGTGGCTACAAGCAATAGGGAAAGTGTCTTTTTCATACCTTCGGTGCCCTCATGTGAATCATCTATGAGAGGTAATCGGGAGCGGGGCCGAGTTAGTAGTGGGATGGAGTTTGAAAAGAGGATGGGCCTTGGAAAAGATGGATTGGCTTGGAGAAGTGGATTGCCCTAAGAAAAGAGGGACGGCCTCTATAAAGGAGACGGCCTATATAAAAAAATGGATTGCCCTCAAAACGATGGGCGGCCTTAAAAAGGGCCGTCTTGGAAAAAAGATTGCCATGAAATGAGGATTGCCCTAAGAAAAAGGGGACGGCCTCTATTAAAAAGGGATGGCCCTCAAGACGAAGATTATCTTTTCAAAAAGGATTGCCCTAAGAGAAGAGATTGGCTTTTCAACAAGGCTTTGTCCTAAAAAAGAAGGCCCTTGGAAGAGAGGATTGCTTGGAAAAGAGGCGGAATTTCCACCGAGGCGGAGATTTTTCAAAAAATGCTCATCTCTCAAAAAAAAATCGACTCTTATCGGGATTCCGGTTTATCTTGCGATCTCTTCTATACGCTAAATTTTTACATAATACTAAGCTAACTCATTGAAGCATAATGATAATCTGCTTATGTATATAGAATGGTTATGCAATGGTTATGGAGTGTATATTGGACTGGTTATTGGAATGGTTACTCTTTGGTTATTGTTTGATTATTTATTGATTACTCTTTATCTAATCTCTGGTAACTCTTTATCTACTCTTTACCTGTCAGTTGACTATCCATTGACTACTCTTTGCTTACTCTTTGATTGTCGCCGAAGTGAACAGTTGATTACTCTTTATCTATCAATAGTTGTCGCTGAGGTGAACAGTAGATAATCCATCATCTACTCGCTGGTAAACAATTATCTATATTTTATCAATAGGTTATCTCTCAATTTGTGTATTCCTTACTTGTCGCCGAAGTGAACAGGAGTTGATCTTTTGCTTACTCTTTGATAACTCGGCCCGTGCCGTGGTTAGCTTACATAGGGATTACTGCGTGCCGATTCGGCATGGCTTTTGCAAAGTAAATCGAGGGCACAAGGAGATTCTATGGAAGAGGAAAAGCTAGACATTATTGATGCAGCGCGTGCTTGGCTCGAAGAACATCATGCACGTCGGGGCAAGCAGGACGTTGTTGTCCTTTTGCAAGAAAATCTGGACCGGCTTCGGGCATTGCGGATGGATGGCTGGACCGTGGATGACATTGCACAGGGCTTAATTGTTGCGCTCGATGCAAAGGTCACGACGTCTACCATGCGTCTGTACTTATATCGTGCAGGCTTTGCAGAGGAAGGCAGACGGCGACGGGGACAACGGCAAGCAGAGGCGGAAGATAAAGTAGTGGTGCGCCTTCCTGCGGCGGTTCGCCCTGCACCGCCAGCGGCTCCGCCTGTGTCTCGGCCACCGGAAGTAGCACGGCCAGCGGAGACAGCGGGGAACTTTCCAGCGGAAATTTCAGCAGAAGATTTGTAATACAGTTTAATAGGAGGACTATTTCATGGAAAAAGCGATATACTATATTAGCGGAAATAAAGGTGGTGTCGGCAAGTCAGTTATCGGATTGTCTTTTTTGGATTATCTTCTCGCACTCGGTGAAAAGCCTTTGTTAATTGAGACAGACACTGGCAATCCAGACGTTGGGCAGACGTATAAAGGGCTTGTGGAAACGGTCTTTTTAGATCTCGATGAACGCGAAAACTGGCTGGCGTTATCGGAAAAGATTCAAAACTTAGCCGGAGATCGTCCCGCTGTTATTTCTTGCGGTGCACGGAGTAATTTAGCTTTTAAGCAATCCGGCACGCAGTTTCTTTTTGCACTCGCGGAAATGCTGCGGCCTTTTGAAACGCTGTGGCCGATCAATCGCGGGCGGGATAGCGTAAGTGCTCTTGCGGAATATCTTGGCTATCTTGGGACAGCGGGGCGTATTCACGTAATCCGTAATTTATACTATGGGACAAGGGAGAAGTTTGAGCTATTTAACAACTCCAAAACTCGGGAAAAAGTATTGGCTACTGGTGGCACGGTGCTGGATTTTCCAGACCTGGCTGATCGCGTGTACGACACACTAAATCGTTCCCGCTTACCTATTGCGGCGGGGATAGAACCTGCGCGGCTGTTGATTGCAGACCGCTTGGAACTGGAAAATTGGCGTGCAGGAGCGTGGCGGATGTTCGATTCCGCTTTTGCTGCACCATCTGATGATTTGCGGGAAAAGCGTGTTGCGGGGAGTGATGTGGTGCCCGACGCTGACGATGTGGGAGACCTGTGATGAGCGCTGCGGAAGATGGATCGGACGAGGGCGTAATGGATGGGGCCGTCGAGGAAGAAGATATAGACCTTCCCCCAGAATATGAGGATGCGGACGGTGAGGTGCAACCTGTTGCGCCTGTGCCCGCTGAAAAGCCCTCACCTACACCAAAACAGAAGCCCTCCCCTGCACCTGATCCGGCAGTCCATCCCACGCGAACAGGGCCTGCCATTCCACCAGATGCAACGCGATCTGTGCTAGAGCGCGTTTTGGTGGGGATGTCTCCCGAGCGGCAATCGGAAGTCCGCACGCTACGGGATAGTCTTGGTTTGCGAGACGATGATTCGCTGCTGGCGGTGATTGGCGCGTTGGAATATTACCGCGACCTATATGCTCGCATTCCAATTTATATCAAAGATGCTAGTAACGCGGCGGTGCTTCGTGCACGGGAGCAAGGCGTAGTGGAAGTCAGAAAAGCCATTGCTGACGCAGCAGGATCCATCATGAATACTGTCGGAGACGTGCTGAAAGACAAGCAAGCCACACAAGGACGGAGAAGCCTGATGGCGGGGCTGGGATTCTATAGCGTGGGCGCGTCGATCTTTGGCGGACTGTGCGTGTCCATTGGCTATGCAATCGGTGCAGGGCATCCTCCCCCATGGCTTGGGACCAACATCGCACAGACCATATTGCGGGCACCAATAGCACCAGTCGCCGGTTTAGCCACAATGGTCCCCAGCGTTCTGGCGATTCAGGATGGTGCAAGGGACCATCGGACGGGCTTAATCTTTGGTGGAATTGCGGGAATCCTCAGTGGCGTTGCGCTGATTGTTCTGGCGATCTAGGGCCATTGGGGCGCAGAAAAAGGGGGATGCTACTTTGTAAGGTAGCAATCCCCTTTTCTGTTGCTATGCCCATATTACATATCAATCTGCTGCAGTGAGGGCAATATCTGCGAGCAGGTGGAGCACTTTTAGCACAAGCTTATAATCTAATCCCACCGTTGCGCTGGTTGCTTTCGGTGATAGCCAATCTGGCAATGGCTCTCCCTCTTCATCAACCGGAAGATAATGCTGATAGCCCTTCGTCGCATAAAAGGCTGCAATGCGATCCGGGCAATCATCAATGGCTTCAAGGTGCGCTTGAATATCTTCCCTATAATCTTCCATCTGGTCACGAAGTGCGGAAACAGGTGCGGCTTGGTAGGCAGTCAGCTTCCGTTCCGTATCGCTTTTTGACGAACCAGCAGCGCCGGAGGTAAGCCATACGCTATATGCCTTGAGCGCCACCGCATCGAGTTCACGAAGCATCGCCATCGCGGCGGGAAGGCCATTTTGTGCCGCTTTGGACCATGGGCCGCCGCCCCTTTTCTCCGCTTCGCCATCCTCGCCATCCGCCGCACCGCGTAACTTTTCCAAAGCGGGAATCGCCATGGCGAGGATACCGCTGTCCCTTGCGGCACGAATAACCGTTGCAACGTGGAGTGGGGATGGGAGTGTAATAAGCGTTGGATCGCGACTACTATCGCGGGATACACGTGCATAGTGCTTGCTGCTAAGAATACCTTCATCTTCCAGTTCTTCCACCTCTGCATCGGCGGTGATCTCATGCGCGATAGCCTCTCCCTCGCCGTTGTTGTCAAAAGGATTCTGGAAGTGCGCGCGCTGACCATCATCATCTAAGAAGAACTCTTCGGAGTAATCTTCCTCCCCAGCATTCTGCTGTACTTCTAGGACTTCTCTTTTTCCGGCTCGCTCTAATGCGGCGAACGCAACACCTGCATCTCCGGTACGGACATAGTGCATCAGGCCCCGCACTGACGACATGCTGTGTTTTAATGTGGAGATAAGCGGATCAAGCTCTTGCTGCTGTACTTTTTCTTTTGCCGCTGTATAAGCCATAATTGCAATATCTTCCGGCTCCGCTCCCGCAGGCGTGTGTTGCTGGAGAATATCCAAGCCCGTAAGGCGATTTATCCCATACGGCCCTTCCATTCTTTCATATCCCGCTTTTGCCCGTAGCAAAATACCGTGCAGGACACGCGCGTCATTCTTGACTCGTGCAGAAGATTCGGCAGGAATATGTTGCGTTTCGCTATCATGGATAAGTGCTTGCGTAATTTCCAATACTGCAGCAATTAAATCCGCTTCTGCAAGCAAAATAGAAGTAATTCCGGTTTTATCAAATTTTGGATTATGCCCCCGCAGATAGTCGCGTTCTTGCAGAAATGGCAGGATATTATTGGTGATACGGGCTGCGGCTAATTCTTGCGCTGGCTGATTTAATTTGCGGAGCAGGACGGATGCGGTGAGATGCTGCAAAGCAAGCTGTAGCAACTCAATTCCCGTCCCGTGGGAGCGGATAAGATACTCTTCTGCTTCCGTTGCGACCGCCGTCTTTTCTTCATCTTTGGGCTTATAATTTGCGTCCGACCATGCTTCCCACGCGGTATTATTCAGCGTCAGCAGAAGCGTGTGCCAAACGATGTTGCTCTCTAAGCCATCCGATATCTTTTCAGGATACTTTATTCCTTTCAGCTTACGCCAAGTGTATTGCGTTGGCGCGGCTGGCTGCGGATTATATAGCTTATCAGCAAAAGATTCGTTATCCAGTGCAAGCGAATGTGCATGATCTAATAAACCGTTTACGGTCAACGGGATGGCTGACAAAACAGCAGCACGAATATCAAAATAGCCGTGTTGCGTGGTTTCCTTCTCGTCAATGCTTACTTCAAGAGTTTCCGTGTCCATTTTATGTAATCCTCAGTTATGTCGCTGTAGTGTAGTACAAAAACTAAATAGCAAACACCGTGCCAACTCTGTGCGTCAATGATTCACCGCATGTATTAGCGGCACGCGCATTAGCTGTGCCCATGCGCTGGCGGCTTCGATCTGGCTTTGTGCGGCTTCGGGCGAAAACCAATCAGAATTTGCTGTGATAAGTATGCGCGGTGTGTTGAATAGAAAATTAACATACGGTAGCGTGAGTAGGTCTTCATAGCATATCAGATAGCCCACTTTTCCATTTTTTTCAATGCCCGATCCAAAAAAATCCGCGATAGCAGAGTGTGCATCGGGCCATGGCCGCCATTCTCCAAATGGAATTGGAATGCGTGCAGGGAGTGGTGTTGCTAGGTGTACGCCATTTCTTGTGTTTGTGATCGGGATCAGCGCATCGAAATAATCCCGTGGCCCGCGTGGAATCTCCGCGCCGATATAGACCGTAGTGCCAACCGGCATTTTGGCTATGGTTGATCGCCAAAGGATTTCCGTGCCGAGCAACCATCGCCCCGCAGACAATTCCGGCAGGACAATATGTGTGTAGCCCTTCCTTGCATCAGCTAATGCTAGGTGAGCAAGGCGGTAGTCATGGGCCACCGCGCGTAAGGACAGGCCGGGGGATGGCAGATAGCGTGTGTTAATGCCGATCCATCCCTGCGGTGTGGGCGGTGGTGTGTATGTAGTTATTAGCGTTGCAGAACATACAGCAAGTCCGACAAGTATTGCTCGATGTGGATTCCGCGCACCACTGGACATGGTAAGCACACTGACGAATTGGGCAATGACCAGAGCGATGACACCAAATAGCCCCGCGCCGGGGAAGATCACTCCTGCAGATGTGAGGGGAGACGCCCAAGCGATGAGGCCGACTGGCGGGAGTGCTTGCACTATATATATGGAGAGCAGTCGCCAGGATAAGGATCGCCTGTCTCCCGCAGCAGATGGCCCGATCAGGGACCATGACGCACCAAGGATGAGGCTGCTTGCGGCCCATAGAGTGATGCCGGTAAGCAATCCGCCCGCTGTTGGGAAGAATGTGGCAGCACCAAGGATAGCGCCACGGGCGGCTGCTCCATAATATGCCACGGCAGAAAGTCCGACGATCCAGCGTGATGGGCGTCCGGCAAAAAGGATCACGGGCAACATGGCTGCAATGCCAATTACATACATTCCATGGCCCCAAGCCAGATAGCCAATAATGGCCGCTATTACTATGCGTGCAAAGTCTTTTTTTGTCATCTCAGTGTATCCAATAATCGCCAATAGCCGACTCTGCTTCAATGGGAATGTCGTAGGGCTGGAGAAGCCGATCCGCTGCGTCCGTCATCGCCTTTTGTGCCTGTTTTTCAATAAGTTCGACTTGATTTTTGGGGCACTCAAAAACGAGTTCGTCATGTACTAAGTTGACAAGGCACTCAGCGGCAGGGCTTTCTAATCGCGTGATTGCGTCCAAAATCATTTCCGCTCCGCTTCCTTGATCTTGGTAATTCAGGCCGGACGTTAGCTTATGCGCGATAGTCGGGCGGCCTGATAACGTAGAAGAAATAAAAATCTTCTTTTCAAACTTCGTTATCTCTTCCCGCCCATAGTCTGCAACAAAAATATGCGGCTTTTTATCCTCTACTTTGTAATGCACACGCAAGTCTGTCCAAAGTTGCCAAAGGGCCAATTCAGGATATAAATCGAAAAAGACACTTACTGCAGCTTGTGCCTCTTCCAATTCCCATGTAAGCCCAAAAGTGGTAATGCCGTAATCGTGTAGCGTCGGTGCTTGTGCGCCATAAATCAGGCCGAAATTAACTGCCTTGGCGGCTTGGCGATCTTTCTTGTATTGCTTTTTCAGAGATTCCTGATCTTCACTGGAAATGCTGGTGAGATAATCCGTGGGCGTCTTGCTATGCAAATCAAAATCGCCACGAGATGCAAGCAAGGACAAGGCAGTAATAAGATGCGGATCAAGATGATGCCTGAATGCTTCTGCAAGCTGTCCCTTACCGCTATTATTTTTGATCTTATGCAGGAAATAGGCGATCTTTTGTGCGTAGTATTGCTTCTTTTCCTCAATCCCCACACCTTTTTCTGGACGAGCAGGAATCGCTGTAGGATGATCCTGCCATGCTTGTCCGATGGCCTCCCAAAGCCAAGACAAGCCTTGCAGGTCATGGCGAAATTCGGGGGAGAATTGAATTTTTTTATCTATGCTCCCTGTTAAGCCATACTTGCTAGTCAGGGACCGAAAAGCCCCAAGCGTTCTCTCAGCCAACGCTGCTGCAATTCGGAGTTCCACGGCAGAATAGTCAATCGCTATGATCTTGTTTCCCGTTGCGGCACGGAACAAAGCGCGGAATGCGGGATCGTGGGGAGCGTTTTGCAGGTTTGGAGCCTGACTGCTAGTGCGGCCAGTGACCGCAGCGATACTGGTTAGTGGATGTAGGCGAGCATTATCATCGCATTCTGCACTGTATGCAGTTGCCATGCTTGATGCCTTCAGGGCCGCCTTTGCTTCGCTGTAGTACATAAAAAGCGCATCCGACGCGATTCCCTCCTTTGCCAAGGCGTCTGCACTTGTTGAAATACCACCAGCAGGTGTTCGCGGGAGAGGCCGCCCAGTACGGGCAAGGCAGGCTTTGTCGAGGGCTTCTTTAAGCGCGGCATCTTCGCCTTTTCCCGTGTCACAAAGCCGGTCGCGGTGTGACTCTAGGTCCGGCGCAAGGGCTATCAAGTGATCTATGGCGGATTCTGCCTTGGCTTGCTTCTCTGCTGTGTAGTCCGCCGTGGATTGTGGATCGAGGCGGATTCCTGCCCTTTGCATGCGGAGCAAAGGCAGGATAGCCCGCTCAAAGATGGAGTAGCTTGGATCTCCCTGATCCAGTGCAGACAGCATGCGGGCGGCATCGGTATCATCCGGCAGTCCGAGCATCCGCGCGGCGATGACGGCGGGCAGCGTTACATCCGACAGGCAGTAATCTAGGTGTGCATCAGTAAGAATGCTTGGCATCCAATTCTGCGGCTTTTGAAATGCCTTGTCCGGTTTCGGCAGCCCCACTAGCAACGCACAAGCGGCAAGGCTACCAAAGCCAGACGCCCCATCTTCCTTCTTATGTCCGTCAGCCTTTATTACAGCGGCGCGAGCATCAGCAAAGAAGGCTTCCGGATCAGCAATCTGGTGGAGAAAATGACGCTGGTATTGCCCGCCCAGCGCGAAATCGGCAATCGCCGCACGCAAGGCATATTGCAAGTCTGGACGGCGATACGTGCCGATGAGCATGGTATCAATAATCCGTGCGGGGCGAATATCTTTGGCGATCTGTAAAGACCATTGAAGATCGAAAAGTAAATTGTGGCCGATGATTACGCGGTCTGTGATCGTTGCATGGAAGAGATCCGCTTTCTGTTCGCTGGAAAGCGTGTCGAGGTCAAAGGCAAATGCCGGGCCACCAATCATGGCGAAGGACAGAATCCGAGCACGTGGCGTGGCGTCAAGCGTGCAGGCATGTTCACGTAAATATTTTGCAATGGTAGTCCCACCAATCGAGGCGGATTTTCCGGGAATGGATGGTGCTGACCAAGGCGTCAGTGCCGTGGTCTCTAGGTCCAGCACTATGCCTGCATCGGGAAAAGTGGAGAGCGCTTGTGTTGCGGTGGGGATATCTGCTGCTGTCGAAAATACTGTTGTGTTCATGGTGAAGCCTCTGTCATCTGTTTTGTATAGAAGCTAATCGGGGCGCGGGCCGAGTTAGGGCAGAGGTGGGAGCTAGGGGGAGATTGCTTCCGTGACGGCCTAGGTGGATTGCTTCTGTGATGCCGTGGACCAGCTTGGACCAGACTTGGAAGGCAGTCCGGTCCACCTTATCCTCTTGTTTTATAGTGGGAAATAGCTTGGTTTTTGGCCCTAGGACCAGATGGAGCGGACCGGAGGGAGCTTCTGTAGGAGAATTTATTTTTTGTGACGGATGTGACGGCTGTGACGGACTTGTGACGGACTGCTTTTTGAATCCGTCACACGCTATCCTACTGAATACATTATGGAAAACCTGCATTTTAGGGCTTGTGACGGATGTGAC
>JABEBX010023206.1_pt1 | contig 14421 bp, 12 predicted proteins | sample 7245971 | NCBI WGS metagenome assembly JABEBX01 (sample SAMN14506365, study PRJNA622280) | hot springs metagenome | biome: hot spring [ENVO:00000051]|acidic hot spring [ENVO:00002120]; feature: spring [ENVO:00000027]|sediment [ENVO:00002007]; material: sediment environment [ENVO:01001048]... | reverse complement strand
GGCTTTGAGGCCCTCACGCGCGAAGACAGGATGTATGCCCTCGATCACCTCGGCTTCCCCCAGGGATTTCAACCCTCCCGCGCCAGCGCCTTGAAACTGGCCATGACCCTGGATGCCGAATTCATTGTGGTGGGCAGCTTCTCGACCAACGCCGGAAACCTTACCACCCAGGCGCAGTTGATCGACGTACCCCATCTGCGCATGACCCAGCCCATCACGGAGAGCGGCAAGTTGATCGACATGATCGCCATCTTCGACTCGCTGGCCTGGAAGCTCACCCGCAAACTCGATCCCAGCCTCAACATACCTGAGGAAACCTTTATCGCAGCCGGCAGTAGCCTGCGCCTGGACGCCTTCGAGCAGTACATCCGCGGCGTCACCGAGCCTGATCATACAGAAAGCCTCATGCACCTCAATTTGGCCGTGAAGCTCATGCCCGGCTACAGTCCCGCCTGGATGGCGCTGGGCCGCGAAGACTACACCAGCCATGAATACGCGCAGGCTGCCGCAGCCTTCGCCAAAGTGGATGCGAGCGGCCCTGACGGCCTGGAGGCCGAGTTCTACCGCGGCCTGTCGCTGCTGTTTTCCGGCGATTATCCCCAGTCCCAGCAAGCCTTTGCCGCCGTGGCCCGCATCCTTCCCTTAGCTGAGGTTCTCAACAACGAGGGCGTGGCTGTCAGCCGCCAGGGCCACAATGCCACGGCGCTCTTTGTTCAGGCCGCCGCCGACGACCCCAACAACCCCGACTATCACTTCAATCTGGCCATCAGCCTCAAGCGCCAGGGAAAATCTGTTGCGGCGTTCAATGAATTGGCTGAGTGCCTCAAACTCCGCCCCGGCGACAGCGAGGCCCAGTCGCTCGAGGATGCGTGGAAGGCCCCGGCCGCCCACCCCACGGACGAAGACCTGTCCGTGGGGACCCCGGCTGCCCACCCCACGGACGAAGACCTGTCCGTGGGGACCCCGGCCGCGCAGCCCGCCGCGCAACTGGCCGCCGCAGCAGGCAGTCAAGCCGGCAGTCAGTCCGCCACCGCGGCGGACAGACAATCCGCCGACGCAGCAGGCAGCCAAGCCGCCGCCGATCCCCTGGAACGCATCGTGCGCACCTTTGACGCCGCCGCCTTCCGCCAAGCTGCTCAGATGCTCAATGAGATGGACGCCGCGCGGCTGGCCAAGCTCCCGCCCCAGCAACGCGCGCGCAAGCTCTCGTCCCAGGCCAGGGGCTATCTCGACCGAGGCCTGCTGCTTGAGGCCGAGCGGCTCTATCGGTCCGCCCTCTCCGCCGACCCCAACCTCGCCGCAGCGCACGCCGGCTTGGCCGAGGTACGTGAGCGCGCGGGCGACGCCGGCGCGGCCCGCAAGCAGGCCCAGGCAGCCCTCCGGTTGGCGCCCTCCGCCGAGGCTTATCTCGTCCTGGGCCAGTTGGATCTCGCCGCCGGCCATCTGCACCAAGCCAACAGCGAAGCCGGCGCGGCTCTCCGGCTCGACCCCGCGAACCCGGCGGCGCAGCAACTCAGCCGGCAGATTGCGGCCAAGGAAGGCCAAAGAAAGTAGGATCTCGAAAGCGGTCCTGAAGGAGCAAGCCATGCGTCAGCGCGCAAGTACGTTCGCGGTCAAGGCGGGTCTGGTTGCGATGTTGGGACTCGCGGCCTGGGGGATGGCCGCGCCGGCCTGCGCCCAACAGCCGCTGGTGGACAAATTCATCCTCGACGACACCATTCAGCCCGTCAGCGCCTCTGAACTTGAACAGGCCATCACCAAGGCCAACTCCGACGGCGCGAAGGCTCTGCTGGTTCAGATGAATACACCCGGAGGCCTCCTCGGTTCCATGCGCGCCATGGTGGGCGCTATCCTGCGCTCGCGTGTTCCCGTCATCGTCTATGTATCACCCTCCGGCGCGCGCGCCGGATCGGCCGGCTTCTTCATCCTCGAATCGGCCGACGTAGCCGCCATGGCGCCCGGCACAGAGGCTGGCGCGTCCCACGTGGTCTTCGAATTCGGCAAGCCTGGCACCGTAGAAGAAGAAAAGGTGATGAACGATGCTGAGGCCTTTCTGCGTTCCTATGTCACCCAGCGCGGCCGCAACGTCGCCGCCGCCGAAGCGGCCGTCACCTCCTCCCACTCCTACACGGCCGAGGAGGCGCTGAAAGCCAACCTCATCGATTTCGTGGCCAACAGCGACGCGCAACTGATGAACGACCTGAATGGCTTCCAGATCACCCGCATCGACGGCGCCAAAATGACTCTGAACCTGGCAGGAGCGCGCATCCAGGTGCTGCGCATCTCCCTGCGCGACGAGCTCCTCGGCTGGCTCGTCGATCCCAATATCGCTCTGCTCTTCCTGGTGGCCGGCGCACTGCTCATCTATCTCGAATTCAACGCTCCAGGCACCATCGTCCCCGGCGCGCTGGGCACCCTGATGGTGCTCCTGGGCATCTTCGGCCTCAATCTGCTGCCCATTCGCTTTACCGCCGTTCTGCTCTTGCTCGCCGGCCTGGCTTTTCTGGTCCTCGAAGCCAAGTTTGGCGGCCACGGCGCACTGGCCCTTGCCGGAATCGTCTGCCTCACCTTCGGCACTCTCACCCTGGTCGCCGCGCCCATCCCCCAGATGGGCGTGGACCCCCTGGTGGCTATCGCCATCAGCTTAGGTTTCGGAGGAATCACCGTCTTTCTGCTGCGCCTGGTCATGCGCGCCCGGCGCCGAAAGGCTACTATGGGCGCCGATTCCATGGTGGGCTTTGAAGCCACGGCTATGGAGCCGCTCACCCCCGAGGGCCACGTCCTGGTCGAGGGCGAAATCTGGCGCGCCATCGCCACCCAGCCCGCCGCTGCCGGCGCCGCCGTGCGCGTCATCGGCCACGAACAGATGCTGCTTCACGTCGAGCCGGTTCCCACCCCCCCTCGTCCACCCGAACCCACCCCGTAACGCCGCTGGAGTACAATCCATGCTGAGAGTTACACGCTTCAACTGAGGAAAGTCCCATGTCATTCGCCGATCTACCGCTCCCGACGCTGATCCTTGTCGCCATCATCGTCCTTTATCTGCTCAACTCCATCAAGATTTTGCGTGAGTATGAGCGCGCGGTCATCTTCCGCCTGGGCCGCATCTTGGGCACGCCCAAGGGGCCCGGCATCATCCTCGTCTTCCGGCCCATCGACCAGATGGTGCGCATCTCCCTGCGCCAGGAGGTGCTCGAGGTCCCGCCCCAGGACGTGATCACCCGCGACAACGTCACCATCAAAGTGAACGCGGTGGTGACGCTTTACGTCGTCAATCCCAACGATGTGGCCACCAAGGTGGCGAACTACGTGTTCCAGACCTCGCAGTTTGCGCAGACCACACTGCGCTCGGTGCTGGGCGAGGTCGAGCTGGACGAAGTCCTGAGCCATCGCGACAATCTCAATCTGCGCATTCAGTCGATCATCGACGAGCGCACCGAGCCCTTCGGCGTGAAGGTTGTCTCGGTCGAAGTGAAGCAGGTGGAACTGCCCGAGTCGATGCTGCGCGCCATCGCCAAGCAGGCCGAGGCGGAGCGCGAGAAGCGCGCCAAGATCATCCACGCCGAGGGCGAATACGCCGCCGCGCAGAGGCTGGTGGACGCCGCCACGATGATGGCTACCCAGCCCATGACCTTGCAATTGCGCTATTTGCAGACCCTGGCCGACATCGGCGTGGAAAAGAACACTACCATCGTCTTCCCGCTGCCGTTGGAGATGATGAGTCTCCTGAACAAGTTCAGCGGGCTCGAAATGGGCAAGCCGGGCAAGCCCTAAGGCGCGGCAGACGGCTTGGGCGGGCTTAACATCGGAGATCCCGTGAACCGATCGTTGGCGCTCGGCTGATACCCGAAACCCTCATGAAGCGGTCTAAATTAAAGGGGTTGCTCCAGACCGTGATCGCCAGAGGTCGTGTCAGAGTTTGAAAGAATATGGTTTCAAGTAGCTGTACGTTCAGGGACGTCCCATGAGAGGAATTTTCGACGAGGAAGAGACGCAGCCGGAAAAGAAGCGGCGCGACACCGAGCTTACCTTGGGCGCCGGCACGCTGCTCTCCATGTTTTTTGGCTTGGTGCTCCTTTGCGGGCTGTGCTTCGGCCTGGGGTACACCATGGGCCGTTACAGTTCGCGCCCGCCGGATTCTATTGCGCGGACCGCGCCCACGGGACCGGTTTCGCTTCCAACCGATGCCTCGTTGAACAAGCCGTCGGCGAGTCAGCCGGCCGCCGCCATTGCCCCCGTGCAGGCCGCCGGGACGGCGTTGGCAATCGCAGCCTCTGAGGACACAACCACGGCCGCGCAGACCATCGCTTCGCCGGTCCAGCCGGCGGTCCGGCCCGCGCTTGACTCGCAGCCCGCATCGCTCCAGCCGCTCCAGTCCGCCACGGCGCCCAACGTGCACCCCGCCCTGGCGCCGACCCATTCATTTATGGTCCAGATCGCTGCCGTCGCCAGCCCCCAGGATGCTGAAGTCCTGATGAACGCCCTCCGCCAGCGCGGCTACGCGGTCACCGTCCGCCGCAATCTCATTGACAATCTCATCCACGTCCGCATTGGCCCCTTCCCCACCCGCGCCATCGCCTACCAGTGGCGCCTCAAGCTCCTCAACGACGGCTACAACGCCGTCATCCAGCCGTAAGGCGGCTTCATTCTCACCCTCGCATCCACTCCGGCAGCCCCGAGCTTATCGCTCTCCGCACCGCCTCCATCAGATCCTCGCGGGTTGCGTAGTGGGCCGGATCGAGCGGCGCATGAAAGACAATGTGCGCCGTCCCCGCACGGACGCGCAGGCTGCCCTTGGCCATCATCGCCTCCGTCCCGTGGATCGAAATGGGAACGCACGGCGCTCCGGTCTCCATGGCCAGGTAAAACGGCCCTTTTTTGAAGGGCAGCATCCGTCCGTCGGGCGAGCGCGTGCCCTCTACAAAGATGATGATGTGCAGCCCCTTTTCGAGCACGCGCCGCGCCGCCGCGATGCTCGCCTGCGCGCTCTTTACGCGCCCCTTGCGGTCCACGGGAATAAAATCCCCCAGCTTGAATCCGTAGCCGAGCACCGGAATCCTCATCAGCGACCGCTTGAGAAACGCCGAGGTGCGGCCCGGGATGCGCGGAATCAGCGCCGGCGGGTCAAGATTCGAGATGTGGTTGGCCATGAAGATGCACGCCCTCCGCGCCGGAACCCGCTCCCGTCCCTCCGTCTCCACGCGCACTCCCGCCAAGCGCAGGCTCACGCGCAGGATGACCTGCGCCGTCTTGTAAAGCTCGGTCGCGTCGCCCGTAATCGCCGCCAGCGGAATCAGCACCAGCGCCGACGGCGCGCCCAGCGCCACAATCGTACCCACCAGAATGAGCGCCCGGATCATGCCTGTCCTTCGCTGCCGCGCACGCCGGGCACTTCAAACCGCTCTCTCAGCCGCGCAGGCAGCTTCTCGTAGATGCCCTCAAACCCGCCATTGGAGAGAATCGCCACCACGTCGCCCGACGCAAGCCGCGGCGTCACGGCGTCTACGATTGCGTCTGCGCCGGCGTACAATTCGGCTTCCGTGCCGCCCGCGTTAAGGGCACGCACCACCTCGTCCGGGTGCAGCCGTTCGGCCTCGGGGATGCGCTCCTGCTGGTAAACCCCGGCCAGCGCCACGCAATCGGCCATCCGCAGGCTTTCCACCAGCTCGCCCGTCAGCGCCTTGCGCCGCAGCGTGTTCGAGCGCGGCTCTAAAATCGCCCACAGCCGCGCGCCGGGATAGAGCGCGCGCAGCGTTCGCAGCGTCTCGCGGATCGCCGTGGGATGGTGCGCGAAGTCCTCGATCACCGTAACGCCGCCGATCCTGGCCCGCACCTCCATCCGCCGCTTCACGCTCTTAAAGCTCCGGAGCGCCGCGCGGATCGCCTCTTTGCTGATTCCCTGCCCCGCCGCCAGCGCCGCCGCCGCCGTGGCGTTCAGCGCGTTGTGCTCGCCGGCCAGCCGCATCTCCAACTCCGCCCAAACCGCGCCCCCGCGCCAAATCTCCCAGCGCATCCAATGCCCCGCCGAATCCGCTTCGTAGCGCAAGTTGCGCACCCGCCAATCCGCGCCCTCGCTCAACCCATACCGTTCCACGCGGCTGAGCGCCCGCTCCACGCACTCCGTCACGTTGGCGTTGCCGTCGTAGGCCACAATCAGCCCCCGCCGCGGAACCAGGTTCACCAGCCGCTTGAAGGCCGTCTTCACCGCCTCCAGATCGGCGTAAATGTCGGCGTGGTCGAACTCCACGTGCGTCAAAATCAGCGCATCCGGAAAATAGTGCAGAAACTTCGGCCCTTTGTCGAAGAACGCCGTGTCGTACTCGTCCCCCTCCACGATAAAACTGCCCGTGGGCCGCAACTGAAAGCTCGATCCGAAATTCTCCGCCACGCCGCCGATCAGAAACGACGGCTCCAGCTCCGGCCTCTCGCGCGCGGCCGTCTGGTAAATCCATGCCAGCATGGCGGTGGTCGTGGTCTTGCCGTGCGTTCCCGCCACCACCAGCGATTCGCGCCCCTTCAGAAATTCCTCGCGCAGCAGCGCCGCCATCGAAGTGAACGGAATGCGCTCATCCAGCACCCGCTCCACCTCAGGGTTGCCGCGCGAAAGCGCGTTGCCGATCACCACCAGGTCCGGACGCGGATCGAGATTCGCCTCCGCGTAGGGCTCCATCACCCCAATCCCCAACCCGCGCAGCAGCTCGCTCATGGGCGGATAAGCCGCCTTGTCCGAACCTGTAATCCGGTGCCCCTCTAACCGCAACAGCCCCGCCAGCGACGCCATCGCCGTCCCGCAGATGCCGCTCAAATGAATATGCCGCGACGACAGACTCAAACTCCTACCGCCCATTGAACGTTCCGCATTTACCCTCGCTATCCTCTAGTGCCGTGACCGCGTGATTTCGTAATCATGCCTACGAGCTCGGGTGCCCCAGGTCCGGCTTTTGGGACCCGAGAAACCACCGAACCTCACGGACACGGTACGAGTCCCTAGTCCCTAGTCCCTAGTCCCTAGTCCCTGGTCCCTGTCTAACTCACCGCCGCTTCCAGCATCTCCAGCCGCGTCTCATCGCCCACCGTGAGCTCCGCCTCCACGCCCAGCGTCAGCGTCACGTTCTGCCGCGACACGTGCCCGCTGCGCAGCCCGATGGCGATGGGCCCCTCAAACCCGTCCAGCGCGCTCAAGATCGCCTCTTCCACCAGCTCCGGCGCCGCGCCCGGCGAAACGCAATCCGGCATCTCGCCAAACACGATCCCGCGCACGCCCTTGAGCTTGCCCGCCCGGCGAAGTTGCCACAACATGCGGTCGATCTGGTAGGGCTTGACGCCGGTGTCTTCAAGAAACAGGAGCGTGTATTCGGTCCGCGGCTCCCAGGGCGTGCCCAGCAGCGAAACCAGAATGCTCAGGCAGCCGCCGTAGAGCCTTCCGCGCGCCGCGCCCGGCCTCAATGGCCGCAACCCCTCCGCCGCGCCCACGCTGTAGGGTTCGCCTTTCAATGCGGAGCGAAAACTGTCCAAATGGATCCCGTCTGCAAGATAAAAATCCGCCGCCGCCATCGGCCCGTGAAACGCGGGCAATCCAAGCTCGTCCAGCAGCCGCAGTTGCACGCCCGTCAGGTCGCTATAGGCGAAGAGCGGCTTCGGGTGCTTACCGATCAACTCCAGGTCCAGGCCCCCAAGCAAATAGTTCGACCCGTAGCCGCCCCGCAGGCACATCACCGCGCTCGTGCTCTCGTCCGCGAAGGCCGCGTGCAGGCCGGCCAGCCGCTGCTCCGCGCTCCCGGCAAAGTAGAGCGGTCCGCGTTTGAGCGCCTGTTCGTCCAGCTTCGGCCGGTAGCCCAGTGCGCGCAGCGCCGCCAGCCCGCGCTCTACGCGCTCCGGCAGCGCAAACGATGCGGGCGCAATCAAGCTGATCCCCGCGCCGTCTCCCACCGCCGGCGGCTTCAGCAAACGCATCCTGCTCACCATGCTTCTCCGCGCGCCACCAGCGCCGCCGGACCGGTCAGGTACAACTCAGTCCCAGGTCCGCTCCATGCAATGGTCTGCGCTCCGCCCAGCGCAGTCACCGTCAGCGGCGAGACGCGCCCGTGCAGCGCCAGCGCCGCCGCGGCCGCGGCCGAACTGCCCGTCCCCGACGACGTCGTGGGCCCCACCCCGCGCTCGAAGATGCGAATCTCGATGGCTCGCTCGCCCACGATGCGCACAAACTCCACGTTGGTCTGGCGCGGAAAATCGGCGTGAACGCAGATCTCCGCGCCCACTTCCTGCCAGCTCTTTCCGCCCACCGCGAACTCCGCGTTGTCTACCACGATCACAAAATGCGGATTGCCGGTCGAAATCTCGGCGCCCGCAATCCGTTCGCCGCCCCTCAGCGTCACCGTCCGCCGCGCCAAGCTGGGAACGCCCATCCCGGTGGTCACTTCCACCGTAAACGCGCCCTCCCTGCTCACTGCCTCCACGCGGCACACGCGCAGCCCTGCGCCGGTCGTAATCTCCAGTTCTTCGCCCGGCTCCGATCCCAGCGCCTCGGCCATCCACGCGGCCACACAGCGCGTTCCGTTGCCGCTGATCTCGGCCACTGAGCCGTCGGCGTTGTGCAGGCGCACGCGCCCGGCCTTCGCTCCCGTCCGCACAAAAAACTCGATGCCGTCGGCGCCCACCCCCGTCGTGCGCGCGCACAGCCGCCGCGTCAGCGCCGCCCAATCCTCCGCCGCAACGGCCCCGCCACGGCCGATGGCTGACCGCGCCGCCTCTTCCGTCACGATCAAAAAATCGTTGCCGCAGGCCTGCGCTTTCGTAAACGAAATCAATTTCCCTCCGGATTGCGCATCGTCTTGCCCGATGCTATCACCGCTCATGCCGGCTTGTGATGCCGGCCGGCGGCCGCCGCGCTTTATAGGTATTGGAAACGTAAATCGTGCACGCGGGCTGGCCCTTGTCCGTGAACCGCCGCACCGCCGTCAATCCCTGCGGATGCTCCTCGACCGCGCGGTCCACCGCGTCGCCGTCGCAGGCCACCACAATGGCCGCATGAGCCGCGGGCGCGGCCAGCGCCGCGTCGAAAGTGCTCTTGTCGCTCCCGTCGATGGTCTGGCGCAGTGGAATCCCGGTGAGCGCCACCAGCTCCGGGTGCACCGACGTGATCATCAAAACCGGCTCCCCCGACCGCGTAGCCAAAAGCGTCCTTAGCTCGGGCGGTATCTCCCTGTCGAATGCTCTGCGCGCGTCGGCGTTCTTCGTTCCCTCCACATAAACCAGCGGCCCCTCGCGCACCATCGCCCACGCGTTCAGCGCCACCAGCGCGAACAGCGCGCCCGCCGCATAGTTTGCCCAGCGCGGCTTGAACTCCCGCGCCGCACCGATCGCGAACTGCGCGGCAAAACCCATCCCCAGCGCCAACGCCGGCAGCATCTCCATGCCGTAGCGCGTGTTGTACCACGAGTGCGGCCACCACGCGGGCAGAAAAATCGGCACCGACGCATAGGCCACCGCGTAAGCGTAAAAAGGAACCGGCAGCCACAGGAACAGCGCCCACGTAAACGCCCGCTGCCGCGCTCTCATCCATGCCCATGCCGTTCCCAGTACCGCCAAGGCTAGCATTACATTGCCCCATGCCGCCGCCGCCGCATCCATCTCCGAGACCTTCAAAAAGAACAGCAGCCCGACCCACGGATTGTGCCAGCCCGGATGCGGCGGACCGGCGCCGTGCCCTTCTGTGCGCAGCTCGATGGCCTTGGCCGAGTAAGGCCCGCGCGCAAAGTAGAGCCAGTCGCCAAAAAACCTCGCGTTGTAAATGAACCACGCTGCCGGCGCCGCCGCCACCGCCACGCTTGCGATCCAAAAGCCGCGCGAGGGCATCCGGCCGCGCTTGAGCAGCGTCGCGCCCATCCCGCACCAAACCAGCAGCGCCATCACCCAGCCGTCGTAGCGCGTGAAGATGGCCGCCACCAGCGCCGCCGCGATCCAGCCTTGCAGCCGGCCCGCCTTGCGCGGGTCTTCGTCGAGGCACGCGCGCCACTCCACCACGCCCACCACGATCCAGATCACCTCGCACAAAAACAGCGGCTCGGTCATGGCCGTGGTCTGCAAATAAAGCAGGTTGGGATTGAGCGCGAAGAACGCCAGCGCCAGCGCCGCAGCGGCCGGCCTCAGCCAGCGCCGCGCCAGCCGGTAGAGCCCCGCGCACGCCGCCACGTAAGCCAGCGCCGACGGAATCATGCCCGCGATTCCGTTCGCCCACCAGCTATAAACCTGCACAAAGGGAATCATGAGCACGTGCGGCAGCGGCAACCACACCGAACCAAGTTGCATGAGCCCTGGCTGGCGCGAATCGAAGATCCGCCGCGCAATGGCGAGGTGCGCAACGGCGTCGCCGTAGTTGAGCATCGCGCCGTGCCGCCAGCTCCACCCCACCGCCGCCAGCGACGCCGCCGCGCAGCAGGCCAGCACGGCCCACATCTCCACGTGTCCTGGGGGCCTCGGCGCCGGGTCGTTGTTGCGAATGAAATGACCGCGGCCCACAGAGGGAGCAGGCGCCGGACTAGCTCCGCTAACTCCGCCTATTGCCCGCTCAGTCAAAACGCGTCAACTCTCGGAGCCGCTCGAAGCGCTCGTCAATCTCCTCGCGCGTGAGCTGCTGCAGCCGCTCCGTGCCAAACCGCTCGCACGCGAACGATCCCATCGCGCTGCCGTAATACATCGCGCGCCGGTACGCCGCGGGCGTCAGCCCGTCCGCCGCGCCTGCCGCGGAGCATGAAGCCAGGTAGCCGAAGAACCCTCCGGCAAAGCTGTCGCCCGCTCCGGTCGGGTCCACCACTTCTTCGAGCAGCATCGCCGGCGCCCTGAAGGCGCGCTCCGCGCTCTTACTCTTTGGAGCAGCTTTGTAGAACAGTGTAGCGCCGTATTCGCCGTGTTTCACCACCAGCGCGCGCGGCCCCAGCGCCATCACCCCCCGCGCCGCCTGCGCCAGGTTGTTGTTCCCCGCCAGCATCCGCGCCTCGCCGTCGTTGATCAGCAGCACGTCCAGCCCCTTCAGCACTTGTTCGAGCGCCGCGCGATGGTCCTTGATCCAGTAATTCATGGTGTCGCCGGCCACCAGCTTCACCTGCGGCATGGCCTCCCGCACGCGCCGCTGCAAGACCGGATCGATGTTGGCCAGAAACAGAAACTCCGAGTCGCGATAGGCCGCGGGAATCTTCGGCTCGAAGGAGGCAAAGACGTTCAGCTCGGTCGTATGCGTCTTGGCCTGGTTCAGATCGTCGAGATACGATCCCTCCCAAAAGAAGCTCTTGCCCGCGGTGTGCTCAATGCCCCGCGTATCGATCCCGCGCGCCTTAAACACAGCTTCCTGCTCGGCGCCAAAGTCCTCGCCCACCACGGCGATCACGCGCACCTCGCAAAAAAAACTGGCCGCCAGCGAAAAGTACGTCGCCGCGCCGCCCAGGCAGCGCTCGCGCCGCCCCGCCGGGGTTTCAATCGAATCGTAGGCTACGCTTCCGACTACCGTAATTGCCATGCACACCCTTTCTGTTATGCGTCTGCGCGCAGATTCCAACACTTAAATCCCGCGCCTTTATTTTGGCGCGGGCTTGCCGCAGGCGGCTGCCCCACCGCGCGTGGCTACCACCCCATATACTTCCCAAACAGCAGCTTCAGCCTCTCCTTTGCCGCCGCCGGAATCGCATCCGGCTGCGTCAGCACCGCGTATTTGGCCGCCGACGCGCAGGCGCAGTTGCGCTCGCGCGGCATGGCGGCGACGGCGGCTTTGACCACCTTGGCCGCGTTTTCAGCGTTCTGGTTGAGCACGCGCACAATCTCCTCGATGGTCACCGCGTCATGGCCCTCGCGCCAGCAGTCGTAGTCAGTCACCATGGCCACCGTGGCGTAGCAGATCTCCGCCTCGCGCGCCAGCTTGGCCTCTTGCAAGTTGGTCATGCCGATCACGTCCGCGCCCCAACTGCGGTAGAGGTTCGACTCCGCCTTGGTGGAGAACTGCGGACCCTCCATGCACACATATGTTCCGCCCAGCTTGCCCACTACGCCCACCGCCGCGCAGCCCTCGGCGGCGGCCTTGGCTACCGCCGCGCACACCGGGTCGCCGAACGCCACGTGCCCCACAATCCCTTCGCCGAAAAATGTCGCCACGCGATGAAACGTCCGGTCGATAAACTGGTCCGGCATCAGAAAGTCGGTGGGCTTGTGCTCTTCCTTGAGCGAGCCGACGGCCGACACCGACACAATGCGCTCCACGCCCAGCTTCTTGAAGGCGTAAATGTTGGCGCGAAAGTTCAGCTCCGAGGGCAGAATGCGATGGCCGCGCCCGTGCCGCGCCAGAAACGCCACTTTGCGGCCCTCCATCTCGCCGAGCACGAACGCCTCCGAAGGCGCGCCAAACGGCGTTTCCACGCGCTCTTCGTGCACGTTGGTGAATCCGGGCATCGAATACAACCCGCTGCCACCGATAATGCCGATCTCCGCTTGCGCCAATGTTGTCTCCTCTTTCTTCTTTCAAGCTTCTAGCTGCTAGCTTCTAGCTCTTAGCTTTGAACTTCAAATCGCCGCTGAGGTTCGCGGCCTTTGGCTTCGCCCAGCAAGCCGCAATCTCCAACAAACAAGCTAGGAGCTAGAAGCTAGAAGCTGTTTTACCTCGCATCCAGCAGCAATGCTGTCCTCCGCTTCCAAAACCGGAAAGAAAAAATCATGAGGACGTGGCCTCCTTGGCCTTCCGCCGCGACGGGTGCACCCGCCACGCCACTGCGATCCCGATAAAGTAGAGCCCCAGCATGGGAAGCGCGTAAATGCACATGGTCCACGGGTCGGGACTGGGGCAGATGACGGCCGCCACCACAAACACGATCAGAATCGCATAGCGTATGTTCTTCCACAGAAACTTGGGACTCACAATGCCGAACATGGCCAGGAAAAAGATCAGGATGGGCAGCTCGAAGCTGATGCCCAAACCCAGAATCACGGACAGAAAAAAACCCGTGTAGTCGTCGATGCTGATCATGGGCGTGAAGTTGCGCCCGAAATCCACCACCAGAATCTTGATGGCCGCCGGCATCACAAAGAAATAGCCGAATGCCGCGCCGGTAAGAAACAGGCACACCGTGGCCGCCATGAACGGCACCACAAACCGCTGCTCCTTCTTGTAAAGCCCCGGCGCAATGAACAGCCACACCTGGTAGAGGATGAACGGCGAGGCGAGGATGGCGCCGCCGAGCATGGAAGCGTAGAGGTCGAAGTTGAGCGCATCCATGGGGTGCGTGAACATGAGTTTCTTGCCGATGTGGAGGATCGGCGCCTGGAAAACATTAACAATCCGAGTGTGAAAGAACCAGCAGACGATAAAGCCGGCAGCGAGATAGATGGCCGAGTGGACGATGCGCTTGCGCAGCTCTTCCAGGTGCTCCATCAGACTCATGCCTGGAAGCTCCGCGCGCTCCGCCACTGCCGCCCGCGCTTTACTTACGGCTTCCGCTGGATCAATCATAGTGGCCTGCCGGCTCGGTCACCGCGCCGGCCGCGGCCGCCGTGGTCTCTTTCTCGACTGGAATCTCCACTGCGCCGGCGGCGGCTGTGTCCGCTGCCCCAAAACCTGAACCCTCGCCGGCCTCACCATCAGAACTCTCGCCGCCCCATTCACCCGAGCCTGCGCCGGCCGCAAGCGCCGGCTTTTGCGCCGCCTCGTCCTGCGCCGGCGCCCTGCCTGGCCGCTCCGCCGCCACCGGCTCGCCCGTTGCCGGCGGCTCGACGCGCAGCGTGCTCTCTTCGCCCCGCGTTGCTTGCCCCTCCGGCTCAGCGTACCCGCCCCCGTAGTTCTCATAGGGGTACGAGCTCTCGCCGTACGTGCTCTCAGACCCGGCCGCTTCGCTCGCTGCCGGCAGCGCCTTTTGAGTTTGGTCAGCCGCCTCTGCCGCCGCCGTATGCTGTGGCGCTTGCTGCGCCAGTTGCTGCTGCCGCGTCCCTTCCTGCTTGCGCCGGTCGGCCTCGTCCGCCATGCGCAACTCCTCTTCCATCTGAAACTTAAAGTCGTTCGAGGCCTTGCGGAACTCGTACATCAGCTTGCCCAACTTCCGGCCGATCTCGGGCAGCCGCCGCGGACCAAAGACCACCAGCGCCAACACCATCAGGATCAGCGAGTCGTCGAATCCGATCACGCCAAGCTCAATAAATGGTGGTGGTATCCCCATAAAGTGTAATGATACCCGCCTGCGCGCGGCCCCACAAACAGCGCTGCTTCAGTCCGTAACCCGATCCGCAAGTCTCTCCGCAGCCTCCAATCCGCGCCCCCTTTCGGCTTACGTTCCTTCCTCAGCGCGCCCTCGGTAGTGGGTCAGTTTGAAAGGGACTTGCCCTCAGGGGCTAAAGCCCACATTTATTTTGTTCGATTGATGTACGGGCTGAAGCCCGTACCCTTCAAAC
>JABEBX010024329.1_pt1 | contig 14456 bp, 12 predicted proteins | sample 7245971 | NCBI WGS metagenome assembly JABEBX01 (sample SAMN14506365, study PRJNA622280) | hot springs metagenome | biome: hot spring [ENVO:00000051]|acidic hot spring [ENVO:00002120]; feature: spring [ENVO:00000027]|sediment [ENVO:00002007]; material: sediment environment [ENVO:01001048]... | reverse complement strand
CCATTCCAACAAGGTAGGATGCCAGTATTCCCCTGAGCATTGAAATCTTGTCGTCCTCGCCCCTTACCTTTTCCCCCAGCCTCTTCAGGTTACCGGATATATAATCGGTAGCGTCCTTTCTCAGAGCGGATGATTCCGGCTTTATCAGGAAAAGCGTGTACAGCTGGCTTGAAAGCTCCTCGACAACCAGGTGGTCTGTGTCATCCATGAAATGGGATATCTTTTCCCTGTAATCCTTTATGTTTATGTACCCTGAAAGGAGGAAGGCGTACAGATCATTAAGCAGTCCCCATTTGTCCAGGTTTGAAAGTTCTGGATATTCCTTAATTATGCCACTGAAAGTTTCGTTATCATAGAGAACACGGTAAAATCCGCTGTTATCAACGTTGAGCTTTATGAAACCGTCGATTTTCTTATCCTTTTCCATAAGATCTGATTTCACGCCGCCCTGTGTCAAAATTGTCAGTGGAACAGGCCATCTCCCGCTTTCCTTCTTTCCGTTGAGAAGGAATGTCATCTGCTTAAGTTCTATCGAACCGCCCTTCCTTTCGGTTTCAATCACAGGGTACCCCTTATTCTTTATCCAGTATTCCATGATCTTCTTCACAGGCTTGCTTGAAGCCTTCTCAAGAGAGTTCCATAGGTATGATCCCTCTGCGTTTCCAAATTCGTTCTCCTTCAAGAATGAGGATATTCCCTTCCTGAAATTTTCCTCGCCAACGTAATTCTCTATCATCCTGAGTATTGATGCGCCTTTTCCGTAACTGATCTCATCGAATATCTGCGATATCTCGTCCGGATCCTTCACATCAACCTCGATCGGGTGCGAACTGTTAAGTGAATCGGATCTCAGGGCCCCTCCCGTTTCGCTCCTTATGAAATCGGACCATGAATCCCACTTCGGGAAGAGGCTGTTTGTTACCTTGTATGACATGAATGTCGCAAAGCTCTCGTTCAGCCACAGGTCATTCCACCATTTCATCGTAACGAGATCGCCAAACCACTGGTGCGCGATCTCATGCGCTATGGTGACTGTAGCGCCCTCCTTCATGATGGATCCGGAATTTTCCGTCGCCATTAGGGCAGTTTCCCTGAATGTTATTGCACCCCAGTTCTCCATTGCACCTGCACCGAATTCCGGAACAGATATCAGGTGCATCTTTGGAAGCGCATACTCTATGCCAAAATACTTCTCATAGAAGCCTATCGATCCCTTTGCCACTTCTATAGGAAACTTTGACTTTATATCCTTTATAGATGTAAGTATTATGTCCTTGTCGCCGTACCTGCCATATTCATACTTGAATTTACCCACACCTATGTATACAAGGTACGTGGACATCCTTGGAGTCTTCTCGAATTCAACTATCTTCCTTCCATTGATCTCCGTTTTCTTGACAGGCATGTTCGATATGGCATCGTAATCCTCATCGATTACGAGTGTTATTGAGAACTCAGCCTTGTATGATGGATCATCGATACATGGAAATGCCTGCCTTGCACCGGTCGATTCGAACTGCGTCGTGATCATCTTTCCCTCCTTTGTGCTTGAAAGGTAAAGCCCCATAAGGGTGTCGCTTACCCTGGCGTGAAATTTAATTGCAATGCTGGAATTTTCATCTATCCTTTCGTCTATTTTGAGTACCTTCCCGTCGTGCTTGAATCTGGCATGTTTTTCATTCACTGAAACAGATTCTATTTCCATTCCCACAGCATCAAGGGAAATATCTGCCTTTGATCCCTTCACGGTTATTGTTTCGTCCCCGCTGTAAGTAAAGTTCTTAAGGTCGAGGTCCAGCCTTATTTTATATTCGTTTATTTCAAAAGCCATAATGATTCATTGCACGGGATTATAAAAAGATAATTGGCAAAGCGTATTTTTGCAGAGATAGATAATTTCTATCATTCTGGATAATTGTTTTATATCTAGATATAATGTTCGAAGTCAATGACGAAGGTTCTCAGCATAAGCAGGGAAAACATTGATCGATCGGCCATAGGCGAGGCAATTGATGCATTAAGGGCCGGAAAAACGGTTGTCTTTCCAACGGAAACTGTTTACGGGCTGGGAGCCCTGGCATCCGATCCGGACGCCTGCAGAAAGATATTCGAGGCAAAAAACAGGCCGGCGGACAACCCTCTCATAGTACATATAGCATCAATGGATGAATTTCTCTCGTTATCAAGAAATGTTAGCGAAGCGCACATCAGGATCCTAAGATCACTATGGCCGGGCCCGCTGACAGCAGTCGTCAGGAAGGCTGAAGGAATACCTGACATCGTTACATCCGGCCTTGGCACAGTCGCCATCAGGATGCCGGATGATAATATAGCAAAGGCCCTGATAGAGGGTGCCGGGCCGATTGCAGCGCCGAGTGCAAATATATCAACCATGCCAAGCATAACAGATTCGAAAGATGCAATAAGGTTCCTGGGCGGAAGGGTTGACGTGATCATAGACGCAGGCAGGACGAATTACGGGATAGAGAGCACGATACTGAACCTCACATCGAATCCTGTGGACCTCCTGAGGCCGGGTTCTTACAGCGTGGAGGATCTTGAGGTATTCTTCGGGAATATCCGCGTTGGAGATGTGGCAAGGGGATTTGCGGAAGCAAAGGTGGCCATAACACCGGGAATGAAGTACAGGCACTACTCACCGGTGAAAAAGCTTTACCTGGCAGATTCCATGGAATCATTTGTTGCCATGGCCGAAAACCTGCCGGATAATTTCATTGCACTCTGCACAGATGGCACAAGGAAGTTTGTGAGGGGAGAATACATTAATCTGGGGCCAGAATCCTCACTGTACGTGATCGCTTCAAACCTTTTTTCGGCATTTATGCAGCTTGACGATTCGGGTAGGGAATACGGCCTTATACCACCATTTCCAGAAAAGGGTATAGGCCTGGCCATCATGAACAGGATAAGGAAAGCATCGTACAGAACCATAAAAAGCCTCGATGATATAAGCTGATCCAGCCCTTCGCCCGGGGGATAAGGCATCATATTTATACAGTAAGTATATTCATGATCATGCCTAAAGTAGGAGTAATAATGGGTAGCAGCAGCGATTTTGAGATCATGAAAGGGGCTATAGACGTGTTAAGGGACTTTGGTGTCGATGTGGACTACAGCATTGTCTCGGCCCACAGGACTCCTGACCGCATGTATGAATATGCCAGAAATGCCAGGAAAAACGGCTACGAGGTCATAATAGCCGGAGCAGGCGGGGCAGCCCATCTCCCCGGAATGGTTGCTGCCATGACGGATCTTCCGGTGATCGGTGTGCCGGTGCCTTCCAGGTATCTTAACGGCCTTGATTCACTGCTCTCAATAGTGCAGATGCCCTCGGGCGTGCCGGTGGCGACAGTGGCAATAGGGAATTCAAAAAATGCCGGCCTGCTTGCTATCAGGATACTTTCCGTGAAATATGCGGATATGGCAGCAAAACTTTCGAACTTCATGGAATCTGAAAAGAACCGGGTTCTCAACGAAAAGCTGCATGAATAAAACGTGCGTTTTACAGTTTTATGCTTTTTTCCTTTCTTGCCGCATCATCAAGGGCGCTGTAAACGATATTCCTGTACTCGTCGCTGATGCTGTAAAAGGTGAATTTTTCAACTTCCTTCTTATTTATTATTCCTGTCCTGTACAGCTTGTTCAGGTGTGACGTTATTGTCGGTTGTGACAGGTTAAGTGCCGGAAGGAGTTCGCATGTACATACTTCGCCATATTTTTTCATGAGGTAAAGTATTGAAAGCCTGATCCTTGATCCTATCGCCTCATATATCTCCGCTTTCTTCTCGAAATCGTCAGGATCGTAAGGCGAAAGGGAAATTATCTTGCATCTCGGATCTTCAATCATACCATTTACATATACCGAAACGGTATTTAGCATTTGTTCATGCCATAAGTTTACATATCATATAGACAAATATAAATATTCAAATTTGATTTCTGATCGGTGAAAAAACAATGATGGAAGACGAATTATATGGAATACCGTTGTGGGCTTTTGAGTTTCACGGGCACAGGTGCCCGTACATGCCTATGGGCTACAGGGCAGGCAAATATGCACTGGATCTGCTCGGGATCGAAAAAGAAAGGGATCATACGGCATTCCTGTTCTCTGAAATGGGGGAAGAAGACATGAACGGATGCTTTAACGACGGTGCGCAGTCATCAACGGGATGCACCTACGGGAAGGGCCTCTTTTCCCTCACGGACAATGGAAAGCTTGCCCTCATTCTCTTCAAGCCGGGGAAGGGTGCTGTAAGGGTTCATGTGAGGAATGAATTCATGGACGATCTGGCAAAGAAAGCGTCAGGCTTCTTTGAATACAGGAAAAAGGGCTATGAGCCGTCACAGATACCGTCCGAAGCCATAGACCCCGTACTTGAGTGGATGGCATCGCTTTCCAATGAGGAAATATTCGAATACAGGATGCTTGATAATTTTGAATATGCGCCGAAGAGGAAGAACGGAATGAAGGTAAAATGCTCGGTATGCGGCGAATACACATATGAAGCTGATATAAAGGTGGCCGGTGGCAAGTACTACTGCAGGCAGGATTATTACAGGAAATGATTCCATCGAAATAGAACCGTGACGTAAACATGATAGAAGCATTCTTCTATACACTGATTTTATTTTTGACGTGGATTCTTTCAGCCCTGTTCGCAATATCAGGCGTCGGTGCTGCAAATACCCTGATACCCATATATTATTCTCTGGGGATACCGTTCTCGATAGCTGCAGCGGCCGGCCTGCTCCTGAACGTGTTCTCGCTTTCAAGCGCATCCATAAATAACGGGAAGCACAAATTCATAATGTGGAAGACGGGTACCACGTTTCTCATACCTGCAGTTGCCATGGCACCGGTCGGGGCTATAGTCGGCGTGCATACACCGAAGCACATACTGCTGATAATATTTGTTATCTTCCTCCTGTACACGCTTTACAACCTGATAACATCTGCGAAGAGGAAAAAGAGAAGCGCGGAACTGAAGAGCCTCAATGCAATACTGATCGGAATAGTAATAGGCGGCATTGCGGGCTTCCTGGGCGGGCTTCTGGGTGTCGGTGGCGGCATGATCATACTGCCGGTCCTGACATTCATGGAAAGCGATTTCAAGAAGATCGCCGGAACATCCGCCTACATAGCCCTTTTCAGCTCGATGAGCGGCTTCCTGTCCTACCTGGCAATACTGCGTGGCATCAATTACATGCTCTGGATCGTTGTTCTTTTCGGTGGTGTTCTCGGCGGGGTAACCGGATCGGTTCTCATGCACCGCTTCAACTCGAAAAACGTAAGGATACTGATAATAATCATAATTGCATTTGTGGCCGCAAAGACCGCTTATTCGATAATCACGGCATACGTCTGAATTTTTAATATTTTTATTTTTTTGATAAGTTTTTTTAAGAAAGACTCCATACGCAGATATATGAACATAGGAATAATAGGAAGCGGCCAGCTCGGGTACATGATGATCAATGACGGCAGGAAACTGGGAAACCGGTATTACGTCCTGAACTCAAACGGCTTCGGCCCGGCATCGGCCATATCCGATGGGTCATATGAAAACGATGAATACCGGAATTTTGTAGATAAATGCGATATCGTTACATTCGAATTCGAGCATGTGAATGAAAGGGCGCTTGAATACGCCGAATCGGTCAAGAAACTCAGGCCGTCGCTGAAATCCGTGGAACTGAAGAAGGACAGGGAGCTGGAAAAGAATTTCCTTTCGTCGGCCGGGATACCCGTGGCCGATTTCAGGATCGCAGAATCCTTTCAGGAGGCTGAAAGATATGCAAAGGATTATGGAAAGGCCATGATCAAGCTGGCATATGGTGGATACGACGGCAAGGGCCAGGTTCTTTACGATCATGGCAGGGCTGAGGAGATGCCGGGGAAAAAATTTGTTGTGGAGAAATTCATAGACTACGATTTTGAAGCTTCAGTAATAGCATCCAGGGATTCTGAGGGTTCGATAAGATTCCATGATCCATCATTCAACTGCAATTCAGAGGCCATATTCATATACAACCGTGCTCCGATAGAGGATTATGGCATGACAGAAATAGCGAAGAAGATAATGGAAAAACTTGATTACGTCGGGGTTATGGGCGTGGAATTTTACATCAGGGACGGGAAGGCAATAGTAAATGAATATGCCCCGAGGGTGCATAATTCAGGTCACCATACGCTGATGGGGTCTTCGATATCGCAGTTCGAGGAGCATATAAGGGCAGTGTCAGGACTCAGGATTTCAAGGCCAGTTCTTTACAGGCCATCAGGTTCAATAAACATACTGGGAAAAAGGCTTGATGAAGCGGAGACAAACAGCATTCTTTCTTTAGAAGAAACGCAGATATACTGGTACGGAAAGGATGAGGTAAGAAAACGCAGGAAAGTTGGCCACGTCAACGTCACCGATAGGTCTTCCAGCGGCCTGACGGAGAAGATTGAAAAGATTCTTGACATACTTTATAAGGGGAAGTTGAATGAGTTCATCTCATTCCAGCCTTAATATGAACATTTCGTGCATGTAATATCCAAACTGAAAACAGCATTGTTTTACCGGGCATCAAAGCAGGGTTATTGCCCTGACGCCTTCAACATTCTTCAGATCTGTGAACAGTTCCGGAGGTATCTTTCTGTCCGTAACGATAATGGCCCTAGGATCTTCCACAAGCTCGGGGTCATCAACTATAACCTGCCTGATACTTATGCCGCTCCTGGATATGATGGCAGATACGCCTGCCACTATTCCCGGTTTATCTGCGGATTCCGGTGATATCTCTATAACACCGTAACCCATCTTTATGCTTGATCTTGAAAGATCGGCTATGCACTTCAGGTCTGAGAAAAAGTCATAGATCTTTTTGTCACCGGTTATCTTTTCCAGCACGGTCATGACAACTCTCCGGTCCACGCTGCAGGCCCTGGCCAGCGTATTTGGCTTAATCTCTATATCATTGCAGAAGAGGAGAGGTTCAGTATCAGAACTCTTCATGATCCTGATACCGGTTGATATCAGGTGTTTTACAACCTTCATCTGTGACGGATTCTTTGAAAATTTCTCGTATATATATGACCACATTGCTTTAATAATATACGAGACTTATACTTAAAATATTTTCTATATCCTGAAAATGCAAGATGTTTCATATCATTTTCACCGCGGCAACTTGATTAAAAAACTGTTAAAAACACTGTAGAATCGATACAAAACGATCAGTTCGGCTGTATTCGAATCCCCAAACCGTGCAAATTTCGCAAAATATATGGTTTTTTATAAATAATATAAATATATCTATGTCCCGTCCCCGATGCCGTCTTCGCTTATCTGTATGACTGTCTCACCTTCAGGCAGATACGGGGAATCTATAAGGCGTGCAATCCTCTTGCCTCCCTTGCTCTTCCTGAGGTATACCCGGAACGTTGCGGTATGCCCTACTATATTGCCACCGATTGGCGCGGTCGGGTCTCCGAAGAAAACATCCGGCCTGGCTGAAACCTGGTTGGTAACCGCTATGATGGCATTGTATATGGTTCCAAAGCGGAGAAGGTCGTGCATATGCTTGTTCAGAAGCTGCTGCCTTTCTGCAAGGGATCCCCTTCCGACATATTCCGACCTGAAATGGGCTGTGAGCGAATCCACTATCAGAAGCTTTATGTTGAATTCCTTGGCCGTATCCTGGGCCTTTTCAGCCAGGAGAATCTGGTGGTGAGAATTATACGCCCTTGCCACATGTATCCGCTTAAGTGTTTCATCCGGATCAAGATCCTTGTTCTTGGCCATCTGTATTATCCTTTCCGGCCTGAATGTGTTTTCAGTGTCGATCATCAGGACATCGCTGTCAAATCCTCCCTTCTCCTTTGGCATTGTGCAGTTTACAGCCAGCTGGTGCATAATTTGCGTTTTCCCGGATCCAAATTCCCCAAAGAATTCGGTGATTGCCTGGGTTTCAAGGCCTCCACCTATAAGGTCATCAAGATTCTTGCTTCCCGTGGACAGCTTCTGTATGCTTTTCCTCCTTTCAAGTATTTCCTCTCCCGTCTCGAAATTCCCTATGTCAGCGGATTTCCTTGCGGCTACTATTATCTTTGCTGCGGCGCCCTCGCCAATCCCCGTCACATCTGAGAGATCCTTTGGGGATGCAACCGCTATTGACATGACATCATCATACCCGTTTTCACGCAGTTTTTCGGCGGTGGCGTCACCGACTCCAGGCAGATCTTCAATATCTATCTTCTTTTCCTTGTTCTGTTCCTTATTGTTTTCCATCAGAATAACCTCTTTGTTATTTTCAAACTTCTATCCGTAATCTCTATGGATTTATCCCTATCGTTCAGTTCAAACATAGCGCGTATGGCATCAATGTTTTCCGGTATGACATCACTTTCCTGGTGTACCGCCTGGATATAACGAACGTGCTTTCCATCGACGGTTACACTTCCGAGCCATACGGCGATTTCATACAGATCGGATCGATCCCTTCCAATTTCCCTTGAAAGATCCATTACCTGGGCGGTGGAAACGATGCCGTTGTTACTGTTAATGCCTATTATCCTGTTATAACCATCCCATGCGCTTATAACATCGTTCTTGCTGAGTTCATCGTTTATTTCAGCATCAATAACGTGTACGTGCATGAGCGTTGTGGGAACCTTTACAGCCACTGTGCTGACATCAAAGCCCGGCATGACGGTCTTCAGGTCAGATGCATGGTGTGACGGTATCTTTATGCTTGGCTCCACTGCATTTATCGGCCCCTTCTTGCTGTCGTTCTGGTCTGTCGCTCTCCTTATGAGCGTTGCAGAAACGGATCTTATCCCGAATTTTTCCTTCAGTGGAAACAGTGTCCGGGCCATTGCGGTAGTATTGCACGATACGACTCTTACATAATTCTTGCCTATCGCATCACTGTAATCTGAATAAGCGTTGAAGCTTGCATCCACGATAGAGGCGTCTTCACCGCCCTCAAATACAGCCTTCTTTCCCGCTTTAACATAAATGCCCTTATTCTTTTCCCCCTGGCCTTCAGGCGTAGCATCGACGATAACATCCGAATCGCCTGTAAGATCTTCCGCTGTTCCGCTCACCTTTATTCCGGCCCTGTCAAACGCATCGATGTATGACCTGTCCGGAACAAATATTTTGTATGTGGAAGACGCAATTTCAGATACATAATCCGGTTTTGTTTTCACGATTCCTGAAACAACCATATCCGGCTGCTGCATAACGGCAAAAGCAACCCTCCTTCCTATGGTACCGTATCCGTTAATCCCTACTTTTATCATTCAAAACATAAAGTGATTTGCATCTTATAAACCTATTTGTCAGGAATAGTTAAATATAACGAAATTGGCCTGTTTTTTGGTATATATGTATGTATTGTCTCCAAAACTCTTCCATTATGTTCGATATCCCGGTACCTGTATGAGACTATCTTTCATCCGGGTCTCCTGCAAAAAATTTAATTTGTTAGAATAATTACATGAAATACGAAAGATAAAGTTATTATAATTATTATATTAATTCTATTAATGACGTTAACGGTTAATTTTACCAATGTATCCTATGGCCAGAATTTGCCTGCAGGCGGTAAGGAAAAATTTGAGTACAATTTTGAAAACATGAGTTCCGGAATATTTCCGGCCAATACGACATGGGTGAGTTTTAGCGTTTATAACCCTATAAGTGGAACCGAAATATCCGTTAAGGACATCAACGGTTCGAATGCATTGAACGTGCTTTCTGTGAACAGGAATGCCATAGATAACTACAAAAAGGGAAATGATACGTTTCTATGCATGAATTTTACCGGAGCCGAAAACAGATCGATAGTCATGAACATAACGTACTCGGAAAATATTGCGGGAGGAGATGACAATAATAAGATCATTTTTCTTTCCGGTGGAACCAAGCTGGCTGAAATACGGTTCCTTGAGGCCGAAAACCTTACGGAGCTTTACCCCTCGGAAGAGAGGACGATAGGCCCTGAAACATTTACGGGAATAACTTACGAAATGTCGTTTACATATGAAGAGAACGATATCCTGCTTCAGCTAAGCAATGGCGTTGCCGGCCTTCCTCTTGAAATTCCGATAAGACCAGGCGGAGAAAATCTCGAGATGATGATAGGATCCGAAGCCGTTAACCTCTCAATTTATAATATTTCGATGTCGGATCAGATCTTTACGCCATCCTATTCGGAAATGAGGTATAACGAGAGCACGTTTATCCTCCCACCGGGCATGGGGAGTATTCCAGAACCTGACAGAAGCCTGAATTCCGTACTGTTCACCAGTAATCATGGAATAAGCGTTTATAATTATAAGAACGAAACCTCACGTTTTATCTACGAACAGAATTCGGAATTCAATTCTTCATTCATTTATGGAGGATTCCTTTACTCATATTTCTATAATGGATCATCGATGATTATGCGGACTAACCTTTCGGATTTAATATCAACAGCCGGATATTATAATTATTCCCCTAAAGGGCAGATGTATATTACAGCCTCAGCAGATGGCATTTACCTGTACAATGATTCCTCCATAATAAATTTAAATGAAACAATGAAGTCGTATAACTATGGCAGCGAAGGCCGTATTTTTGCCATTCGTGCTGGCAAAAACGATGAATTCTATTTCTATAACAATTCAGCAAGCCGCTTCAAGATCATAGAATTAAGCGCAGCTTCTGAATCCGTTACTTATATTCCATACGGAATTTCAACTTTCAATATAACGGGAATACAGGGTTATCCGGTACCTTCAGAACCGTTTCTGTACAACGGATACTTCAATGTATTCGCAGCCAGTATGAATTCATCATGCTTGATGCCGATCAAGGATGCGGTTTCGGATGGAAATGCCTTTGCGAACAGAACCTCGTTTCTTTACAATGGATCAATTTACAGCGGAAACCTGAACATTTCTGGAAATTATTTTATTATCAACCAGAACTACCTTGTCGACGTTTCAGGAAGGCAGCTTTCCTTATTCTATCATAATACATCGATGTATTCAGATAACAGGATAAGCGTTTCCATCAGGAATTATGCAATGCTGAGGGGAAAGGAATGCATAAACACTTCAGTGAATTCAAACGTCTCGTTTCACTTATATGTCTCCGACGGGAATTTTAAAGAGTTCCTTAATGATAATACATCATTCGTTTTCAACACGTTTGCGGCAGGAAACGGGACTTCCCTGCTCAATATATCCGCTGAAAACATTGCCGGCTACAGTTGCAGCATTTCAGAGACTACTTTTATCGATGATTATACCCCATTTTTCGCTATCAACATTGCCAATAACAGCTACATAAAAAACGGTACGGTTATATCGATAAATGTAACGGATCCTGCCGGCATACGATCATTGGACGTTTCTTATGAAGGCTTCAATTGCATTTCAAGCGTGAATATCAGCATTCCAGTTTATTTTAGAGATACGAGCACTACACGCGTATACGTTAATTTTACAGACAGGTATGGCTTAAATTTTTCACGGTTTTTTATATTCCATACCATTGTTGCAAACACCAGCGCTTTTGTTTCATCTGTCAAAAATGATGAATTTTTCAATGATAGTATGATATACTTCAACTTCAGCGATCCGTCATTCAGCAACTACGCCGTCAACGTAACCGGAAACACCAGCGAAAGTTTTCACTGCAACGGATCATTTGAATCATCGCTCAGAAATGGAAAATACACCATGAAAGTTTCCGGAATATCGCACGGCATTTCCGTTTTTCTCTATGAAGCCAATTTTACCGTAATAACCTATAAACCTGAGATTATAACGGAATTCAGGAATTTGCATTATTATTCCTTCTACGGGGATTCCCTGAATAATACAATTATCCTATCAATAAACAGCAATATCACGGCTTTACTGGAAGCCAGGATCATAAACCCTGAAAATAAGTCAACGGCGGTATATTCCTCCTTAAGCGGCGGCAAGATGAGGCTTACGAACATGAGCGGTCTATTCAATATAAACGGAACATACAGCATCGTTATCACTGCAACATCCCTGAGCAGCACTTTCAACGAGACGTACTACAATTTCACGGTGAACAACAGCATTCCTCCATCAGGGAATTTCACGGTTTACACCAATTCAACATCCATAAGGCTTCCATTCAATTCCACAGGGTACGTTCTCAACGGCACTCTCCAGGATTCAGGTGTGCTGAACCTTGGCGGATACGGAAATTTCACTTTCGATTTTTACAACTATACGGAATCCATGAATTATGGAATTTTTGGTCTCACGGTGCACTCATCCAGATCACGTCCTATTATAAGCGTTAACGTTTCGTCATACCTGCTTAACCTTACAGATAAGCTGGTGCTTCGGGTTTCTCCCGGCGGCCTCCTGAACGAAACCGTACATGTAAACGAAAAGGAGTTTAACTTTACAGGCACGTCAACAGCAGTGAATTTCAGTGCAAACGGCCTTTACAGGGTATATGTATCAGGAAAAAATGTATACGGAAACTTCAATAACAGCGACATTGCAGTGATAAATGTCTCATATTATCCACAGTTATTCGGAATCAGCCTGTACAGTAAAGTTTCCGGGGGATTCCTGATCGCTTCTCTGTACATAAATGGTATAAAGTGGAAAAATATGACGGAAATCTGGGATTTTGACGGAGACCGGTATACGGGGGAAACGGGAAGGGACTTTAATCTGAAGTATGGAAAAAATGAAATTTCTGTTGAAGTCATAAATGGAAACGTTACCATGCTGGATAAAAGAGTGATTTATTACTACGGAAATCTTCCATACATATCGTTTATTGCATTGATCCCCGGAATTCTTTATGTCGCAACAAGAAACAGGGACATCGATTATTTAAGGTCATATATCTCGGAAACAGAGGAAGAAAGCATTAAAAAAATTGTTAAGGCCGCGAAGAAAAAGAGATTTTCCGGGGGATCTGCCAGGAGGGAAATCAGGAGGCTGGTGAATACCGGATCGGCAACTATCAAGGAGGACCCTGACGGCAATCTTTATCTGGTCAGGGGTAAAAGGTAAAAAAAGGCCGCATAAGAACGGCTTTCGTTCACTACCGGAATCTGAACGAAATCTTGCCCCTGATACCAATGAATTCTAACGGCCGATTATGAAACCCGGAATCAGATCATACGAAGGAATTGAAAAGTAAAAATATTTATCTTATCTTTTCATTCATCTTTCAGAATGAAACATGTTTTATCCGCAATGCTGGCATTATCCATCGTTATTATATTCCTAGCCTCGTCTGGCATATCGCAGCCTGTCCTCAATCCACCGCCATCTTCACTTCCCGCAACAACTTATTATTCTGATGGCACTCATTACACGATGAGCGATCCGGAATGGAATGATTTTTTTACCAGCGTAATTGACAATAAATCATACGTTACCTATAACTGGACGAACGTTGATTCCCAGGACCTTATAGTGTTTGATCTTTCCTACACGGGTTTGAATCCATTTGGAATGGAGTTAATTTCTGCCCTTTCAGGTATAGGTTTTCCAAGCGTGGCTAATATGACCAAGGCCTTCGTCAAGATAGAAAATAAGCCTTCACAGGTATCCGGATATTCGAACATACAGGCACTTGATGGAGGGGCATATCCCGGGTTTTCTTTCAGCAAGCCGGTGGTCAATCATTCAATTGAATATTACGGCATAGCCGGAATCGTTGTACTGTTCGGTTCGATATTCGTGCTCTACTACGTCTTTAATAGGAAAAAATAATTACCATACATGAAAATAATTGTCGGTATAACGGGAGCATCCGGAATCCCATATGCCATAAAATTTCTTGAGAATTTAAGCAGGGAAGAGACTTTTCTGGTCATTTCAGAGAATGCTAAGAGAGTAATGGAATTTGAAGGCGGACTAAAACCGGATGATTTGAAAAAACTGGGAAAGCATTTCTACGAAGATAACGATTTTACTGCACCAATAAGTTCAGGCAGCTTCATCTTTGATTCAATGGTAATAATTCCATGCTCGATCACGACAATGTCAAAGATAGCATCCGGCATTTCAGACACATTAATAACAAGGGCGGCCGCAGTGACGATCAAGGAAGGCCGCAGGCTCATCATTGTTCCAAGGGAAATGCCATTGAGCCAGATAGAAATAGACAACATGTCAAAACTGTCCCATGCTGGAGTGATAATTGCTCCGGCTTCTCCGGGTTTCTACACGAACCCGAAGACGGTTGATGATATTGTCAATTTTGTTGCATCCAGGATCCTTGATCTGGTTGGGGTGGACAATGAACTCATCAAGAGATGGTGAATTTAAGTTTACTGTGGACCAGATGCTTGGAAAATTGGCAAAATGGCTCAGGTTGATGGGGTACGACATCTTTTTTCCTGAAGGCATGCTTGACGACAGCATGATAATAAAAATGAGC
>JABEBX010016839.1_pt1 | contig 14479 bp, 9 predicted proteins | sample 7245971 | NCBI WGS metagenome assembly JABEBX01 (sample SAMN14506365, study PRJNA622280) | hot springs metagenome | biome: hot spring [ENVO:00000051]|acidic hot spring [ENVO:00002120]; feature: spring [ENVO:00000027]|sediment [ENVO:00002007]; material: sediment environment [ENVO:01001048]... | reverse complement strand
CAGGTCGGAGCCGGAGGCCATGGCCAGACCGGCATCGGACTGGGCGAGGGCGGCGGCGTCGTTGATGCCGTCGCCGGCCATGGCGACCTTGTGGTTGGCCGATTGGAGAGCGCGGATGGCGGTGAGTTTCTCGGCGGGGGTGAGGTGGGCGTGGATGTCGGTTGGATGGGTGATGCCCACGGCGTTGGCGATGGGAGTTGCGGAGGCTTCGATATCTCCGGTGAGGAGCACGGGGTGAACGTGCAGGGCGTTGAGTTGCTCGATGGCGCCGTGGGCGGAGGGCCGAATCTCGTCGGTGGCGAAGAAGACAGCCTGCAGGGTGTTGTCGAGGAGAAGATAGAGGGGCGTGGCGTTGGCGAGGTTGGCGGGGGCGCGGAGTTCAGGGGGTGGGGCCGAGGTGAGGAGGGCGGCGTTGCCCAGCGCAAGGTGGTGTCCGGCGATGGTCGCGGTGAGGCCGGTGCCGGGGAGGGTGACGAGGTCTTCAGCGGCTGGCAGTGGGGGGAGGCGCGAAGGGGCGAGGATCTCCGGGCGAAGTGCGGGTGTTCCTTCGGCTCCGCTCAGGACAGGCTCTCCACTCCGCGGCGCTTCGGTGAAGAGAACAGAGTTGTGGGAGTATGTTTCCGTCGAGCGGACGGATTGCTGATCATAATCGACGATGGCCTGGGCTAAGGGGTGGGTGCTCCGGCGCTCGGCGGCGGCGGCGTAGGCGAGCAGGGTGGGGGCATCGAGGGTGGCGTTGTGGGCCAGGATGTAGGCGGCGATGCGGGGGCGGCCGTGGGTGAGGGTGCCGGTCTTGTCGAGGGCGATGGTGTCCACCAAGGCAAGGCGTTCGAGGGCTTCGCCGCCCTTGATGAGCAGGCCGGACTGGGCAGCGCGGCCGAGCGAGACGGTGATGGCCGCGGGAACGGCCAGGCCCATCGCGCAGGGGCAGGCGATGATGAGGACCGCGATGGCGATGGAGAGCGCGCGGCTGAAGCCCTCGTGACGGCCACCGGTGTTTTCGGCGATGGACCAGACGGCGAAGGTAAAGGCGGCGATGGCGAGCACGGTAGGGACGAAGATGGCGCTGGCGCGGTCGGCAAGGCGCTGCATGGGAGCTCGGCTGGATTGGGCCTGCTCCAGCAGGCGCCGCATCTGGGCGAGCGTGGAGGCAGCGCCGACGGCGGTGGCGCGCAGGACGAGCGGACCGTCCAGGTTGAGCACGCCTCCGGAGACGCGGTCGCCGACGCTCCGGGTCACGGGGAGGGGTTCGCCGGTGAGCATAGACTCGTCGACCGAGCTGCGGCCGTGGAGGATGATGCCGTCGAGGGGGATGCGGTCGCCGGGAAGGACGCGGATGATGTCGTTGGGCTCGATGGCGGAGAGGGGGAGGATGGTCTCGGAGGCCGAGGCGTAGTCCGTGGAGCTGGGAGCGGAGTTGGGAGGGAGGTCGAGCAGCCGGGCATCGGCGGATTCCAGTTGGGCAAAGCCGCGCAGAGCGGTGGTGGCGCGGGCGCGGGCGCGGCCTTCCAGCCAGCGGCCGGTGAGCAGGAAGGCGAGGATGAAGATGACAGCCTCGTAGTAGACCTCGGAGGTGAGGCCGTGGCGCGCAAAGTAGGCCGGCGCGACGGTGGCGGCGAAGGAGGAGAGGAAGGCGGCCAGGGTGCCGAGGGCGACCAGGGTGTTCATGTTGGTGGCGCGGTGGCGCGCGGCCCGCCAGGCGGCGGAGTAGATCTCGGGTGCGGCGAAGAGCATGGTGGCGAGCGCCAGAGCGCAGAGCAGCCAGCGGATGGGTTGCCGAGGAAGATGCATCAGCGCCGATGGCATGAGCGGAGCGAACGCGTGGGCCGTGGCCTGGAGCAGCGGGTCCGAGCTGGCGGCCGAGGCCGTGGTCAGCGACAGGGTGAGCGACATCGAGAGCAGCATGGCGACGAGGCCGGTAACCAGAGCAAGGACGGTGCGAAGGCCCTGGCGTGGAGTCCCGGTGTCTTCGTGCTCGGCTTCGCTCTGGGATTGATTGGAGGCCGTGGGCAGGGAGACGTCGTAGCCGCTGTTGCGGACGGCGGTGATGAGCAGGTCGAGATCGACGGGTTCGTTTGTGGTGATCTGCGCGGTGTGCGCCATGAGGTTGACGTTGACGGAGTTAACGCCGGGAACAGCCTCCAGCGCCTTCTGGACGTGGATCTGGCAGGAGGCGCAGGTCATGCCCTGAATGCGCAGCATCTGTTCGGTCCCGCCGTCCGGCGCCTGCTGGTTCATGCCGTCCGGCGCCTGCTCCGTCAGGCTGCGCAGCGGCTGCGGAAGTGTGCCGTGCTGCCTCTGTGTGCCCTGTTGCGCCGGCTCGCTCATGCACCCGCCGGCTCGGCAAATGCGGGATAGCCGGCCGCCGTGAGAGCTTGTTGAATCTGTTCCGGCTCGGCGCTGGTGGTGATGCGGGCGCTTCCGATGCGGACCTCCTCGGCGTGGGTTCCGGGCAAGGCGTTAAGTGTCTGGGTGACTCTGCGGATGCAGGAGCCGCAGTGCATGTTGTCGATACGGAAGTTAAGAGTGGACATAGTTAATAGGATGCGCCCGCGGCGGTTCGGTCGCGGACACGATCTTCGCCTTTCTTTTGGTGGAGGGTTTGATACTCCTCGGATGGATCTGCAATCGGCTGCATCGACCAGGAGAAAACCAGCGGAACATTTTTCGGCACAGAATCTGCTTTTGCGATAAGAGTTGGCCGTGATATCCATCACATGAAGGGAGATGGGATGACGGTTTTTGGGTGGTGTCAGATCTCGGTGGGGCAGGGCTCCGGTATGAAGCGGTAACCAATGCCGCGGATGGTGAGCAGGTGTACGGGCTTGGAGGGATCGGGCTCGAGGTAGCGGCGGAGGCGAACGATGAAGTTGTCGATGGCGCGCGTGTCGGTGTCCTCCTTGACGTGCCAGACGTTCTCGAGGAGTTCGGAGCGAGCGACGATCTTTCCGGGATGATCGAGGAGATAGCGGAGGAGATCGGCTTCCATGAGGGTGAGGTGGATGGTCTTCCATCCCGGCGGGCCAGGAACGCTCGCCGGGGATTCCGGCTTGTCGCCGGGATCGAGGGGGCGGATCTCGAGGGCGTCGAGGTCGATGACGCGCTGGGCGAGGGTGAAGGTGGGGGAGGGTTTGGAGCGCGAGAGTGCGGTGCTGGTGGTGGTTGGGGTGGTCTCCGGTGGGCTGGCGGGAGGGATGCTCTGCCAGTGCATGCGGCGGAGCAGAGCGGTGAGTCGAGCAAAGAGGACGTTGAGTTCGAAGGGCTTGGGAAGGTAGTCGTCGGCGCCGGCGGCGAAGCCTTCGACCACGTCTTCGCTGCGGCCGCGCGCGGTGAGGAGGAGGACGGGGATGTAACGGCCGGCCCGGCGAAGGGCGCTGACGATGGAGAAGCCGTCGCGGCCGGGCAACATGACGTCGAGCAGTACGGCGGCCGGAACCGCGGCTGCGCCGGGCGCGGTGGCATCGAGGAGCCAGGTGAGTGCGGCGTCGCCGTCGGCTTCGTGGTGCGTGCGGTAGCCTTCGGCTTCAAGGTTGAAGATGAGGCCCTGGGCGAGATGATCCTCGTCCTCGATGACGGCGATGAGAGGTTCAGTGGATGGCATGGTGACTCACCTGTTGGCTCAGGGGTATTAGATGTTGAAGAAAGGGAGTGAGAAGAGCGCTCAGGCCGGTCCAGGTGATCTGCACTCCGATACAGAAGAGGAAGAATGCGATGACCCGCAGAATGCCGTGCGCTGTAGAGGGAGCCACGACCTTTGTGATGCGCGGCGCGTTGGCGTAAGCGAGATAGATGAGGATGCTGGTGGCGAGAATGGCGAGGACGATGCCGGCATGCGCGATGAGCGTGCCGGTGGTATCGGGCTGCGTGGCCTTGGCGCTGAGGGTGAGCGTGACGACGATGCAGCCGGGACCGACGGTGAGAGGAAAGGTAAAGGGGTAGAAGGCCCGGTTGGAGAGAGAGGAGGCGACTCGATCCATGTCTTGCTGGGGCTGTAGCTGCTGATCGGCGGAGCTGGGGTTGGGGCTGGAGTGGCTCTCCTGGCTGCTGTTGAGAAGCGCCCAACCCATGGAGGCGATGACCAGGCCTCCTGAGAATTGCACGATAGGCAGAGAGATGCCGAAGAAGTTGAGGATGGCCGAGCCGATGATCTGGATGACGGCGAGGAAGATGACGGAGTTGATGGCGATGCGGCGGGCGAGCGAGCGATACAGGCTGAGCGGCACGGGTCCGACAAAGCCGACGATGAGCAGCGAGGAGCCCAGGGGATTGACCAGCGGAATGAGAGCACTGAAAGAGAGCGCGAAGAACTTCCAGAGAAGGAGGGTATTCATAGGGTGTCAGCGGTTATGGAGCCGGTGAAGAGAGGTAGTTTGAGCTCAAAGGTGGAACCTTTGCCGGGGCCTTCGCTGGAGGCACGGACGCTGCCGCCATGCTGACGTGCGATGGTGTGGACGAGGAAGAGCCCGAGGCCGGTGCCTTTGATCTTGACCTGATCGTTGGAGGGAGCGCGATAGAAGCGTTTGAAGATACGTTTGAGTTCGCGGGGACCGAGGCCGAGGCCGGTATCGGTGATGGAGAGAACGGCCCAGGTGTAGTTCTGAAGATCGATTTGGCAGGTGACGTGAACGCCGTTGGGAGAGTACTTCACGGCGTTATCGAGGAGGTTGAGGATGGCGGTGCGCAGGTCTTCGATATTGGCGAAGACGAAGAGGCGGACGCCGCCCTTGATGTCGGCGAGGGTGATCTCTTGCGACTGGAGGTGGTGGCGGAGCAGGACGGTGGCGACGCATTCGGCGACGAGAGGGTGAAACTCGACGCGGGTGCGCTGCTGGGCGCGCTGGCGCTGGCCGAGTTCGCCGGCCTTGAGAATGGTCTCGACGGTGGCAAGGAGCCGGTCGCTGTCTTCGCGCATGATGGCGTAGAAGCGTTGGCGCTGCTGCTCGTCGCCGGGATGACGCTGGAGGGTTTCCAGGTAGAGGCGGATGCTGGCGATAGGGGTCTTGAGTTCGTGGGTGACGGTCTTGAGGAAGGAGTCCTGACGCTCGTTGCGGCGGACCTCGCGGACCAGGAAGACCGTGTTGACGACGACGCCGGCGATGAGGATGGAGAAGAGCACAACGCCGACGAAGTCGATGGCGATGCGTCGGCTGTTGTTGTGAATCCAGGTGATATTAAGGATGATGGCAACCGCGGTAAGACAGACGCCCAGCGTGATGAAGAACGCTCGGATTCCGCGGCGGCTCGTCAGGTTCATAAAGGCAGGGTGTAGGGGGTAGAGCGTAGAGGGTAGAGAAAGCAAAGGCCCCAAATGCCACAGACGGGGCCTTCCAATCTCACAGTCTCTTCTTCCACATAGAAAGCCACTGCGGCGCGAACCCCGCTGCACTCTCTACATTCTACCCTCTACCCTGTACCCTCTGTCTTTTATGCTCCCGCGGGTTTGGGGTTGGCGGGATCGAATTTGGCGATCTGGACCTTTTTGGCGAGGCCGACCTTGGAGAGTAGCCAGATGCCGTAGTAGTTGATGTCGAACTCGTACCAGGTGAGGCCGTGGCGGGCGCTGACCGGGTGGGCGTGGTGGTTGTTGTGCCAGCCTTCGCCGCCGGTGAGGAGGGCGACCCACCAGTTGTTGCGGGAGTCATCCTTGGTCTCAAAGCGGCGCGTGCCCCACATGTGGGTGGCGGAGTTGACCAGCCAGGTGGCGTGGAGGCCGAGGGTGACGCGAAGGAAGGTTCCCCAGAGCAGCATGCCGAGGGCGCCGATGAGGCGGTGGCTGGGATCGAGTGCGGCTCCGAGCACGAACTGTGCCAGGCCGGTGGCGACCAGCGGCAGGTAGTGATACTTCGAGAGCCAGACGTGGACGCGGTCGCGGACGAGATCCGGGGCGTAGCGGCCGAGAAGGGCGGTCTCCGAGTGCAGCGCGCGGCCGGAGAGAATCCAGCCGGCGTGCGCCCACCAGGTTCCGTCGTGGGGGGTGTGGGGGTCGCCCTCCTGATCGGAGTTCTGGTGATGGACGCGGTGCGTGGCCACCCAGAAGATGGGTCCGCCTTCAAGGGCGAGGCAGCCGCAGGCGGTGATGAAGTATTCGAGCCAACGGGGGGTCTTATAGCCGCGGTGGGTGAGTAGACGGTGGTAGGCCATGCCGATGCCGACGTTGATGGCGAAGAAGTACATGACAAAGAAGACCGACAGGTTCTTCCAGGACCAGAACAGAGGGAGCAGAGCGGCGACCGCGCCGATGTGAAAGATCGCCATGAAGAGGGTGGTGATCCAGTTGATGCGGCCCTGTTGATGCGCTCGGCCCATGCGGAGATCCTGCTTGATCTTCCGCGTGACCTGCTGGACGGTGAGAAGAGATCTGGCGGGTGTGGTGATGCTCGGTGAAACTTCCGGTAACGTTGTATTCATGCGCTGGCTTCGTCCTTGGGAGTATTTTGGATTCAGTCCCTATAGCTGACGATACGTGGAGGGAGAAGCCGCATGTGTAAGACATTTGTAATGGAGAGGTTGGGTCCAATGCAGGAGCTGATGATTTGGTTAAGGGCGCGGCGAGCGGGGCGGCGGGTGAGTGATCTGGCAGTGATGAAGACCCTGAGCCTGATGGCTTTGGTGGGCCTGATGGCTTTGGGGATACAGATGGGTGCGCAGACGGTCATCCATCTGCCTTCGAGCAAACAACTGCTGACGCCCGCACCGGGGAATCCGCAGCGGTTGAACAGCCTGCCGATGTCGCTGGCGGTGTCGCCGGATGGGCACTGGGTGGTGAGCTTGAATGCGGGCTTCGGAACGTATGAATCGAACTACGATGAGTCGCTTGCGGTGGTGAATACGAAGACCGGGGCGGTGAAGGACTATCCCGATGCGCGGGTGGGCGTGAGGGCGGCACAGACGTTCTTCTCCGGGCTGGCGTTCAGCGCGGATGGGACCAAGGTGTATGTGAGCCTGGCTTCGACGACCGATCCGTTGGGCAATGGAGGAAAGAATACAGGCAATGGGATTGTGGTGTATGGGTTCAGCGATGGAGTGCTGAAGGCGCAGGCGTTTCTGAAGCTGCCTCTGGTGAAGCTGGCCGCGGGCCGGCATACAGACTATCCGCACACCGAAGGAGGGACGATGGGGATCTCCTATCCGGCGGCGATTGCGGTGGTGCCGGGAGTGAAGGAGCAGTTGCTGGTGGCCGAGAACCTGTCCGATTCGGTGGTGCTGATGGATGCCGCGACGGGGGAGATCGAGCGGACGTTCGATGTGAGCGAGAGCGATGCTGTGCCCTCGACCTACCCGATTGCGCTGGCGGTGACCAAGGATGGGCGGCGCGCGTTTGTTGCGCTTTGGAATGCCAGTGAGGTGGTGGAGCTGAACCTGGAGACGGGCAAGGTGGTGCGTAAGCTGGCGCTGCTGAAGCCGCGGTCGGAGGTTGCTCCGGGCACGCATCCTTGCGCGCTGCTGCTGGATGAGCGCAAGGGAGTGATGTATGTGGCGCTGTCGAACCGGGATGCGGTGGCGGCGGTTTCCATTGGGAGCGAGCGAGCGCCGAAGCTTGCGGTGCGGGGGTACTTTGATACGCGGCTGCCGGGCCAGAGCTACTTTGGAGCCGAGCCGGTGTCGCTGGCGCTGGGAGCCGATGGTTCGCGGCTGTATGCGGCGAACATGGGATCGGATGCTGTAGCGGTGCTCGATGCGCGCCGACTGCGCGGGGTACAGAAGGCGAAGGGGTTTGTGGAGCCGCTGGGGTTTGTGCCGACCGAGTGGATGCCGCTGGCGCTGGCTGCGACGGGCGGCAAGCTGTATGTGACGACCGACAAGGGGAAGGGAACGGGACCCAACAACTTCCCCCAGAGGATTGCGGCGAAGGCGACGGGACGGGCGCGCAGAGGCAGCTTTACCTATATTCCGACACTGCTCTATGGGTCGCTGGCGACGCTCGATGAGCGCGCCATCGATGCGGGACTGAAGGCCTCGACCGAGACGGTGCTGGAGTCCAACCGCATGCAGGCGGCCAGGCAGAGTATCCGGTTCGCCGCTGGCCGGGACCCGATCAAGCACATCATCTACATCATCAAAGAGAACCGGACCTACGACCAGGTGCTGGGAGATCTGAGCAAGGACGGTAAGGCGGTGGGCAACGGCGATCCTGCGCTGACCATGTACGGCGAGGCGGTAACGCCGAATCAGCATGCGCTGGCGCTGCAGTTTGGGGTGCTGGATAACTTCTATGCCTCGGCCGAGGTCTCCGGCGATGGTCATGTTTGGTCGAACGCGGCGATTGGGACGGACTATCTCGAGGACACCTGGCAGCAGAACTATCGTGGAGGGCAGCGCACGTACGACTATGAGGGGATGGTGGCGGATGGGTATCCTCTGCTGCAACATATTCCAGACGTGGTGGATCCGCGCAGCGGATACATCTGGACGGATATGACCGAGCATGGCAAGACGATCTATCACTTTGCGGAGTACATCTCGTCGGTGTTCTGCGGAGACAAGCAAGCGAAGAATCCGAATCCTCAGCAGGGTCCGATGTCCGGCAGGGTGGTGGCGTGCGCCACGCCGGCGATCCAGCCGGGCGAGGAGATACCGGCGGCCTGGGGCGGAGGAAAGAATCTGTGGCCGTGGGCGATTCCGCGGCTGGCCTATGACGTGGCGACGAAGCCGGAGCTGGTGGGGCACTTTGCGCCGGAGTCGCCGGACTTCAACCTGCTGGTCCCGGACCAGATTCGCGTGAACGTCTTCCTGCGTCACCTGGCGCAGTGGGAGAAGGACCGAGCGGCCGGGCACGATACGATGCCGGAGTTCATCCAACTGCGGCTGCCCAATGACCATACGATGGGGACGCGGCCGGGAGGGCCTACGCCGAAGGCTTCGGCGGCGGACAATGACCTGGCGGTCGGGCGGGCGGTGGAGGCGATCTCGCACTCGGCGTACTGGAACGATACGGCGTTCTTCATCCTGGAGGATGATGCGCAGAACGGAGCGGATCATGTCGATGCGCACCGCTCACTGGCGATCGTGGTGAGCAAGTATGCGCCGTATCCAAAGCCGGGGCAGGAGGCGGTTGTGGACAGCCGGTTCTATTCGACGGTGAGCGTGCTGCGAACGATGGAGACGCTGCTGGGTGTGCCGCCGATGAATAACAACGATGCGTTTGCATCCTTGATCACGACGCTGTTTACAGGGCCGGGCAGCCAGCCGCCGTTTACGGCGAACGTGTCCAACCGGGTGAATGGGTTGATCTATACGGCCAATCAGCCGAAGGCGCCGGGCGCGGCCGAGTCGATGAAGATGGACTTCAAGCATGCGGATCGCGCCGACAGCTACAAGTTGAATCTGATTCTGTGGCGGGATGCGATGGGCAAGACGCCTCCTCCGGCGATGCTGCTGGTGCATCATCCGAAGAAGAAGGACGATGACGACGACTAAAGTGTTCGCCGTGCAAGGGTAACGGAACGCCTCGCCTTCGATGGTCGTTTTCCCTCAATGAAAACGCCGCCGAAAATCTTTCCGGGATACCCGTCAAGAGGGAAACCGCTCCACTGCGCGCCCTCTCCTGGGTGTTCAGCAACACGGAAGATGCGCTCTTGTCCTCCGTCATTCATTCGTTTACGAGTTGGAGTGGTTCGTGCGGTGGCGAACGGCGGATTAGTCGCATGGGACCAGAGCGACCGCAGCTACAGGGACGGCTTCTTCTTCGAGATCTTCGGCCGTGATGTCCTGGAGCAGCAGGTCTTCCTCTTCAAGGGGGCTCGTAGGAGACTCGTCGCGGAGATCGAACAGACCGACGACGACCAGCGCGAGAATGACCGATTCGATGGGCTGGCGGTAGTCCATCGAACTGTGCGTGAAGTAGTAGGGGATGGGGAAGAGGACCAGCGTGAGGAGATAGGGCAGCGCGGAGGCTGGGTCGTTACGCCACCAACGCCAAAGGCCGCGCAGCATGTAGGTGGTGAGAAAGATGCAGAAGAAGAAGTTGGGGATGTCGAGGGGCTGCAGGGTGAGGTAGGCGCGGCTGAAGGACCAATAGCCTGTCCAGAAGCGGATGACGCGGCGCACAGAGGTGGTGACAAAGAAGAGCGGATGGCGTGAGACGAAGCTGAGCGCAAGCACGCGCTTGTGCTCGATGTAGGCGACCTCTCCGGCGCTCTGGTACTTCCGCATCTCGGCAGGATTGCTGGCCGGATGTGAGGCGGGAGGATTGGAGTCGGACGTATCGCCGTGGTTCCCGGCGTAGAACTCAAGCCAGAAGCCATCGCGGAAGGGGGTGTTGACGTGGAGGACGCGATGGTTGCGGATGCCCCAGGGGGCCCAGAGTGCCGCGCAGGCGAGGACCATGAGGGAGGTGTTGCGTAGCCACGGACCTCCGACTCGCCAAACCTTGTGGATATGGAAGAGAACCAGGAATGGAACGACCGAGAGGACAGAGGGGTTGGAGAGAACGGTGACGCCCACCAGGACACCGAAGCCGAACCACGCCCAGGGGCCGCGCAGATGAAGCCGCTGCACCGCCCAGATGCAGGTGGTAAAGAGCAGCGCGGTGAGAGCGTAGTCCCAGACGCGGTCGGCTGCGAAGTAGATGCTGAAGGGGTAGATGGCCCAGGCGAAGGTGGCGATGCGAGCGAGGCGGTTATTCAGCGCGTGGCGCAGGCTGAAGAAGATGGGAATGCAGGTGAGCGCGGAGAAGAGACTGTTGAGCGACAGGATAACGACAGCCGATGCGGCGGAGTAAAGGCCGAAGAGCTTGAAGACGCCGGCGAGAAGATATGGGTAGACCGGTGGAACCAGAGCGGTGGGACCGGTGATGGGAAGAAAGGGCGAGGAGAATCCGCGGCCCAGCGCGATGCTGCGCGCCGTCCAGCCCATCTCCCAGCCGAACTCGTTGTGATCGAAGGTGGGAGCGGAGACGTCGCGGAAGACGAGCGCGACGATGATGAGGCGGAGGGCGAGAGCGAGGAGGATGGTGGCGCTGAGGTATTGGGTGGGCGATTGAAGTTTTGCCAGGAAACGTCGAAGGAAGCTGCTGCTGCCGCCGCGCGCGCGAGAGGTATCGCCATCCTCTTCAGCCACAGCCGCAAGCACCGCGCTGCCGCCGCGTGTGCGAGAGGCATCCGTCATGTTCTAGAGAACCTCTGCCCGGGTGACTTCGATGGGTGGCATCTGTTGGAGTAACTTTATCACTTAATGCCTTTGCGAAACGGCGACTCGAGATGAACGTGTGAAAAGTTCCCCCATGAAGCGGACGAAATTTGTCTTTTCATAGAGCGTTGGACGTTTCCAGGAGCGTTTCAGTGATGATCAGTACCCTGAGGGGAACATGCTCCCGCACTTTCATGGGGAAACGCCCATGAAAGTCGAGGCGTCGGGTAGACCTAGGCTGCAGACGAGCTAGCGAAGAAAGACGCTGAGTTCGGCAGCCGCGGCGCGAAGTGGTGGAAGGAAACGGGTTTGCATCTCCAGCATGGGGATGCGAGGAGCGTGGCCGCTGAGGTTGACGACGGCCACCACACGTCCGTTGCCCGCGTAGACGGGGACGGCGATGGAGCGAAGACCAATCTCGTACTCCTGATCCACCAGGGCATAGCCGTTGCGGCGCACGTTGCGCAGCGCCAGCCGGAGCTTGTCGATGGAGTTGATGGTGCGTGGCGTGTACTGGGTGAGGATGACGCGGGAGAGAAAGGTCTCAAGCTGGTCCTGAGGCAGATACGCGAGCAGGACGCGGCCCATGCTGGTGCAGAAGGCGGGCAGGCGCGAACCGATGTGGAGATCGACGGACATGACGCGCGTGACGCTGGTGCGGGCAATGTAGACGATCTGTTCGCCATCGAGCGTGGCCACCGAGAAGCTCTCGTGGTAGGTGTTGGATATGCGCTCAAGGATGGGCTGCGCTGCGTTGGCCAGGGTGCTGGAGGCGGTGTAGGTATTGGCCAGGGAGAGCATCTTGGGACGCAGGGAGTAGCGCTGGGATTCGTCCGCGCCGGCAAAACCGAGCTTGACCAGGGTGTAGAGACAGCGGCGGACGGCGGCGCGGGAGAGGCCAGTGCGCAGGGAGAGCTGCGAGATGGTCATCTGCGGAGTCTGGGGAGTAAAGGCTTCAATGACCACAAGACCACGGGCGAGGGAGGCCATGAAGTTGGGGTCGCCGGTGTAGGCATCGAGCGCGACTCCGGGCAGTGTTTTCGTCTTGACGGCGGCAGGTGCGGAGAGAGCAGTGGCGGGGGGTGTCAAATCAAGCCTCCTCAAGGTTGCAGCAACGGGGCAAGGCTGTTATGGGCGATTGCCACTCTTGCTCTACGGTAAACGCACAACTGCAAACAATGCAAGAACATGTGTCCTTTTTGTCGCAATTTTCGAACGATTTCGATTCATTTTAGCGCGTTTATCGGCAATGCGATATGCGTCGTGGGTGGTCGGGCGAGTTGGACAGCCGTATTTGGAGTTCGGTGCCGGACGCTCGGCGGTGTTTTCTCCGGAGAAATCTCCACAACTCGGTCTTGAAACGGGGTATGGCTTCCGTTGCTCCACGCCATCGGGGTGGAGCCGATATGCCGGGCCTTCAGAGGTTGAGGGGAAGGCGACGTTGCGACCGAAATCCCCCCCCAATGCATTCCCTCAGGGGCTGAAGCCCACTGATTTTATGGAATTTATGTACGGGCTAAAGCCCGTACCCTTCAAGCTAAAGCCCGTACGCTTCAAGCTAAAGCCCGTACGCTTCAAGCTAAAGCCCGTACGCTTCAAGCTAAAGTCGCGCCTTTCAAAACGTCGAATTTTTCGCAGGCTGTTCAGCCGCTGTGTCTTTCCGTTGGGCACGATCCCGCAGGCCCATTTAAAGCGGAGCCTTCGTCAGTGGCTCGTTGGGCGCTGCGGGATGCGGCCGGCTGGCAGGTCTTTGCCTGACTGCTTCGGATGGATTACTTATGGTTTCGGTAGCGGCGGATGAGGTTGGAGGTGGAGGTGTCGTGGGAGAGGGTGGGTTCGGTGGGGGATTCGAGTTCTCCGAGAATTCTGGTGGCGAGGATCTTGCCCAGTTCGACACCCCATTGGTCGAAGGAGTCGATGGACCAGATGGCGCCCTGGGTGAAGACGGAGTGTTCGTAGAGGGCGATGAGAGAGCTTCGGGGACGCCTTCGGCGCGGACCTCATCGGCGGATTTGCCGAAGGCGAGGGCTTCGGCCTGAGCGAAGACGTTGGCCATCAGCATGTCGTGATGGCGGCCGAGAGGGGCGAGGCTCTTGTAGAAGCCGATGAAGTCGCAGGGGATGAGCCGGGTGCCCTGATGGATGAGCTGATAGAAGGAGTGTTGGCCGTTGGTGCCGGGCTCACCCCAGTAGATGGGGCCGGTGTTGGCGTCGACGGGAGCGCCGTCGAGGGTGACGTGCTTGCCGTTGGACTCCATGGTGAGCTGCTGGAGGTAGGCAGGGAAGCGCTTGAGGTACTGTTCGTAGGGGAGGATGGCGACGGTCTGGGCGCCGAAGAAGTCGTTGTACCAGACGGTGAGGAGACCGAGCAGAACGGGCAGGTTTTTCTCGAAGGGTGCTGTGCGGAAGTGGACGTCCATCTCGTGGAAGCCTTCGAGCATGGACCGGAAGTGGTCCGGGCCGATGGCGATCATGGTGGAGAGACCGATGGCGGAGTCCATGGAGTAGCGGCCGCCGACCCAGTCCCAGAATCCAAACATGTTGGCGGTGTCGATCCCGAACTTGGCGACGGCCTCCGCATTGGTCGAGATGGCGACGAAGTGACGGGCGATAGCCTCGGTGTGCTTGAGCTTGGCAAGCGTCCACTCCCGGGCGGAGTGGGCGTTGGTCATGGTCTCAAGGGTGGTGAAGGTCTTGGAGGCTACCAGGAAGAGGGTCTCTTCGGGGTCGAGGTCGTGGACGGCCTCGGTGAAGTCGACGCCATCGACGTTGGAGACGAAGCGGAAGGTAAGATCGCGCTGGGTGTAGTGGCGGAGGGCCTCATAGGCCATGACGGGGCCGAGGTCGGAGCCGCCGATGCCGATGTTGACGATGTTCCGGATGGGTTTGCCGGTGTAGCCGAGCCAGGCGCCGGAGCGGATCTGGTTGGCGAAGGCGGCCATCTTGTCGAGAACCTGGTGGACGCCGGGAACGACGTCTTCGCCGTCCACCTTGATGGACTCTGATTTTGGGGCGCGGAGGGCGACGTGGAGGACGGCGCGGTTCTCGGTGGTGTTGATCTTCTGGCCGGTGAACATGGCCTCGGCTCGCTGTTGGAGGCCGGACTGTTCGGCGAGTTCGAAGAGCAGCTTAAGGGTGTCGCGGTTGATGCGGTTCTTGGAGTAGTCGAGAAAGAGGCCGCAGGCTTCGGCCGTGAAGCTGTTGCCGCGAGCGGGGTCGAGGCGAAAGAGATCCCGGAGCGACAGGGGGTGGATGGTTTCGGCGTGTTGCTTCAGGGCTTTCCAGGCTGGGCGGGAGGCCAGCGGAGCGATGCGATTGGTCATTGAACTTCCTCTCCTATAGGCGAGTGCGCG
>JABEBX010017884.1_pt1 | contig 14497 bp, 14 predicted proteins | sample 7245971 | NCBI WGS metagenome assembly JABEBX01 (sample SAMN14506365, study PRJNA622280) | hot springs metagenome | biome: hot spring [ENVO:00000051]|acidic hot spring [ENVO:00002120]; feature: spring [ENVO:00000027]|sediment [ENVO:00002007]; material: sediment environment [ENVO:01001048]... | reverse complement strand
GATTTGCGTCCAAATAGTCACTGTCCTTTCCGCAGTATATAACGTCTTGTTCGGGAGAATCAAAGGAACTGGCTGGCTAACAATCTAATATATCATGAATTGTCATATTTTCTCGTGTCAATCGGAATATCCGGCGGGCCAAATAATACACTTGGGATACTAGTAGCAGCCGGTGCTCTAATTGTAGGAGGACTTGCTGCGGGATCTTATGTAAAGACCGGATTAAAAAATGATTCGGACAGAACAAAAATGCAAAAGAATAAGTATAAGAGAGCTCTAGCGTCTGCTGGAATGCTGGGAGCAGGGTTTTACATCGGATCACAATCATTTCTACCCGTAGTAAACGATGTGCTTTACAAGGCACCAATATCATCACTTGGATATGCGGCTGCCGGTGCACTTACCTTGATGGGCGGAGTATACTATGGCCTTAGCTACCTAAGATACAGATATATACAGAAAAAAAGAAACGAAATTATTCCTGCAGGCACAAATTATAATAAAAAGTCCCATTTCTTTGAGATACCATTATCCCAACATAAAATAGCCCTGACCGGATTTGAACCGGTGTCTAGGGCTCCAAAGGCCCTCGTGCTTGGCCGCTACACTACAGGGCTACACCATTAAGTTAATTGAAAAACATCAAATATAAAACTTAAATATGAAGAAATAGAGAGATTTAGATGCTATTAGAGATATTAATTTCAGCTGTGATTGCAGCGGTGTCTGCTTTCATAAGTGGGAAGTTCATAATTCCCTTGCTAATAAGAGCAGGTTTAGTCGCTCAGGATATCAATAAAATAAAAAGACCGATACTTCCTGCCAGTGGCGGCTTTCTCCTTATAATAGGATTGTTTGCAGGCATAATGTCACTTATAGCAGCTTTTAATTACGTTATAAAGGCAGATCTTAGCCCAGAAGCTCTTTTACTAGGTCTATCTTCTATAATATTGATATCGTTGATAGGTTTTGTAGACGACTTATCTGGTGGAAAAATAAGAACTTCAGCTGCAGACATAAAGAGGATAGCAAAGAATTACCAGATATTTAATGGTGGTATAAAACAGTGGCAGAAACCTTTACTTACACTAATAGGCGCAGTACCTTTGATGGTCCTATTCTTTGGCAGTACCGTTTATTTCCCGATTATAGGAAACATAACAATAAACCCGATATTTTATGTTATTATACTTATACCCCTTGGAGTAGTGTTCGCATCTAACTCATTCAATATGCTCGAAGGTTTGAACGGGCTGGCAGTACAGATGGGGTTGGTGGTATTTGCCGCATTTTCCATACTTGCTTATCACCTGCAGAGTTATAATGGACTGGCACTGGCGATAATAATGTTTTCGGTCTTATTAGGTTATTTATACTACGGTAAATATCCAGCAAAGATAATACCTGGAGACAGCCTTACATATTTGATAGGGGGAGCTGTAGCCGCTGTTGCGATAATAGGAAAAATGCAGGTATTTGCGATTTTCATCATGATACCTTGGATAATAGAGTTCTTCTTAAAAGCAAGGAAAAGATTCCATGCAAGTTCCTGGGGCTTGATACAAAAAGACGGAAGATTAAGATCCCTTTATGGAGACAAAATATATTCACTAACACATGTCTTCCTTAGAAGCGGAAAATATAAAGAATGGCAGATAGTACTGATGTTTACGTTCATAGAAGCCTTGATAGCCGCAGTCGGTTTGATCATCTTCTGGTAGATCGATTCTTTTAGAGCTCAAGAAAGAGTTAAATTTATTGAAAATCTAAGTAAAGTATATGGAAATAATACCCATGGGAAATACGACTATACAGTATGAAGGTGTACTAGACGATCAGAAGTTTTATAATTTTTTGAGAGATTTATTTGTTTCTGCAGGTTATTCGGTAAAAGAAATAAATTATATACAGTTTTCCGGCGCAAACTATGTGATAAAATGGGCCGCAACCAAAGTAATCGACGATTATATGGCTTACAGGATAACTGTAAATTTAGATTACAGAAATATAACGGAGACAATGGCGGTAAAAGATGGCAAACAAGTAAAAGCGAAGACAGGTACGGTCCAAGTACAGTTAGTAGCGGATATTATGGTTGATTATTTGGATAAATGGACAAAAGGCATTTCAAAGTTCGTAAGGCCGATATATGACAAAATGAATGAAGAGGTCGTAAACCAAAGAAAAGCCGCTTTTGAGAGCGATATAAGCAGCCTCAAAAGCACGATACAATCGAACTTTAACCAGTAATCATGCAAAGTCTCGCTTCTTTAGATATCTATAAATTATTAAATGAGATCGATTTCATTAATGAGGGTTTCATAAGAAATGTAAAGAGCCGTAAAAATGAGTTTTATCTCTTAGTCTACAATGGTGGAAAAGAACAATGGCTTAAAATCGTGCCTGGCTCATACCTCTGTATAGTGAATGAAAAACCGATAGACACTATAGATTTCGGGTTTACAACGATCTTAAAAAACAGCCTTAAAGGCAAAAAATTTACCATAAAAATGCATAATTCCGACAGGATAATAGAGATAACGACGAATGAATATACACTTTTAATAGAGATGTTCTCAAAGGGGAATATATTTTGAAGCAATGCTATCTTCTTCGGAAAAAGAGAACGTAGTAAAAGCACTGGCGATAGATTTTTCTTTTGGCGGTTATTACGGCGAAGAAGTGTGTTTCAGAGCAGGAGTCGAAAAGTCTAAAAAAGTCTCTGAAATAAGCAAAGAGGAAGTAAAAAAATTAAAGGAACAGTTTTTAGCGGTCTTAGAAGAGGTAAAACCTAATGTGGTGGATAACAAGGTATTTTCAACGATAGAACTAAAACATTTGTCAGGTAAAAAAGAATACTTTGACAGCATAAATTCTGCCGTTATAAAATTTTTTGATGAAAAGACTGAAAATTCGGAAGTAAATCCTATAAAAACGGAATTAAACAGAGCAAAGGAGAGGTTCGATGAGTATCTATCTGAAATAGAATTTATAAAAGACAATTATGAACTTATAGAAAATGGAATTAAAACACTGGAAGATTCTTCGGTATCGTTTGATGAAAGGATAAAAAAGTTGGAGTCTATAGGATTTCAGGTGAATGGCAGGTACATAATCCCTAAAGAAAGAAATGAATTAAAAATAGATATAAAACAAGACTTGAATTCATTTCTATCAAATTTGTATGAAAAAAGCAAGAGACTGAAAAATCTTGATAAGAAAGAGATATCCTTTAAGGCCGTTAAATTGAAAAGACTTAAAGCGAAGATTGAAGATTCTTGGTATGCAAGATTCAGGTACTTCTTCACTTCTACAAACAAGCTTGTGGTGATAGGAAGAGACGTAAATCAAAACGAATCTTTGATTAGAAAGCATGCAGAAAAAAACGACCTTATCGGACATGCCGATGTATTTGGAAGCCCTTTCGGTGTGATAAAATGCAGCGAAAAAGACATAATAGTTGAAGAGGATTTAAAGGAAGCTGCTTCGATGATAGCTTCTTATTCATCCGCATGGAAAGCCGGGGCAACGAATTTAGATGTATACTTTATTAAACCAGAGCAGGCCACTCAAACGCCTCCTTCTGGCGAATCTCTTAAGAAAGGAGCTTTTTACATCGAAGGTAAAAGAGAATACATTAAAAATGCTCCATTGAGAATTTACCTGTCGATAGAGATAGATGAAGAGTATTTTTATACGAGCGTGACACCATATGAACCGAAAAAGAGCTTTTTCCTCATAAAACCAGGAAATAAGAAGAGAGAGGAGATATTAAGAAGGATAGATAGAACTATAAATCTAAAGTACAATGCGATAATAAACAAAGATTACATTGACAGATTGATACCTCAGGGTAAAGCTTCAATAGAAAAAATAAGGGTCTAATCACCTTGAAGAATGTTCTATTATGAACTCTTCTATCGCTTTGTCTTTTGCGAGCTTCGTTATGAATCCTGCTATCTTGTTTCTGTTTCTTTTCTGCGCGACTATGATCTTGTTTAACGCTTCTTTATTATCATCAAATTTGTCGTTGAAAAGGCCTTTGTACTGCTTAAGTATGTCTATCGTAGCGTTCCTTATCTCTTTACCTCTTATTCTTCCCATAAAATCTGTGAACTACCTCAACCTTTCGAATGGAGCTTCTCGCTTCACTAAACTGACTTGCATAGACTTTACCGATTCTATCGGCTTTATCCTATGTAGAGGACCGTTCTCTACGAGCTTACTGGCAGGTTCCCTACCAACTTCAAACGCCATTATGAGTATGTTTCTGGCTGCGTTATAATCTCTGTCCAATTCTATACCACAAGCAGAGCATTTGAATATCCTTTGCGATAAATCCAAATGGTCTTCACCTTTGTTTATGTTTCCACAGACACTGCATCTCTGTGTCGTGTATTTAGGGTCTACTTTTATCAATATTCTTCCACAAGCTTCTGCTTTGTAACTAAGGAAGGAAACGAACTGTCTCCAAGCGGCATCGTAGATACTTTTTGAAAGTTTATGATTTCTTGCCATTCCCTGGATGTTTAGGTCCTCGACTGCTATGATAGCATAGTTCTTCACGTATTCCATCGATAGTTTATGGGCAAAGTCCTTTCTCTGGTTTGCTAAGTGTTCATATACATCATTCAATCGAAGCTTTGCCTTGTTCCTTCGCTTCGAGCCTCTGACTCGTTTATGGAGCTTACGATTGAGGGCGGCTATGTTGTCCTTTGTCTTCTCTAAGAATTTTGGATTTGCGATCTTCTTTTGGTCGCTGTCCACGACAAAGTTCTTCAGCCCCATGTCTAATCCTACTGCTCTGTTTTTGGAATCTGTAGTTACTTTTATCTGGTGTTTCTCCTGTTCTTTGTTATCAACCTGCACGCAGGCATACCATTTACTTGCGCTCTTGCTTACTATTATCCCTTTGACACTTCCTTTTATTTCCCTGTGGAATTCTGCCTTTACCTTCCCTATCTTTGAAAGGATTATCTTGTTGTTCCCGAAATGGAAACCTGACTGATTGAAGAAGATTGAGTTGAACTTATCATAGCTTTTGAACTTCAATTTACCTACTTTATAGCCTTTTTTCTTCCTTCCTGACAATGAATGGATATTATACCAAAGCTGCTGGTTTACCATCTGTAAGGTCTTTGAGTAGACATTTTTCAATTCGGGATGTTCTCCTTCTTTTAGCTTTACAATCATGGACTGAGTCTCTCCTCTGCTTAACCTTCTTCCATTTGCATAAGCTTTGTTCATGGAGTCTAAAAGCCTGTTGTAAAGCCATCTGCACTCATCCAAGTTTCTTTGTAATTCTACCTCGGCTACCTTGTTAGGATATAATCTGAATTTGTAATTACGCATAAGTTTCTCTCCTATTTTTACTTACTATTTTTCCTTCCATAAATATCTTACTTTATAACTCTTGCTTCTCATCCCATAGCTTTCGCAGGGAGAATTCCCAGCGATATTGTTAAAATAACCACTTAGTATTTAAACCTTGCCTTTGGATAAATTAATAAAATATCTTTTATAGCAAACAATTTAAATAAGCAATTAATCCATTAGATATATCGCCTAGGTGGCTCAGTGGCAAAGCGTCTCCTTGGTAAGGAGAAGATCGCGAGTCCAATTCTCGCCCTAGGCTCATTTATATGTACATGTGTCCTGAAGAGAATAGTATATCTCCTGCTGACTACCACTTGGCAAGGTCCCTTTGCCTAAACAAGGATAATAAGTATTTCCATCGTATACAACTTTCGAGGAATTGAAAGGTTTGTTCTCTTCCACTGTACTAAAGTTTATTGTATTTGATGAGGAAGATTTAATTACTCCTGCGTATGTAACTGACCATTGGGCCCCAGAAGGCAGGCCATATTCAATAAAACTGCTTGTGCAGTTATAAACCGGAGAAAAACTAATTGGCTCATAACTGCCAGTGGATAAAGAACCACTTACGGTGTTTGGCGTGTAATTTATCGTACATCCTGTATGAAGATATTCTAAAGTTGGATAGTATATTTTAAAAGAACCTGAACCAGAAGAAGCCAGAAAAGTTATCGCTGAAGAATTAGATGATAATGTGTCTCCACTATAATTAACGCCCCAGTTTAAGCCGTATGGAATACCATTTTCCGAAAAGGTTGCAAACCCTAAAGCACACGAATCACTAGTTGTGAATTCTATATCAAAACGAGAACCAGCCGAAACATCTCCAGAAGAAGGACACGGATAGTAAGTATTTCCATTATAAGCTACGGAAGAGGCAGAGAGACTGTAATAACCTGGAGAAGTTTCAAAAGTTATATTTGAGTTATAAGGTTCTGTTTTCTGGTTTCCATTAAACGAAACAGACCATTGAGACCCAGAAGGTAATCCAACTTCTTTAAAGAATGTATAACAACTTTCGCTCTCGCCATAAAAGATAGGAAGAGAAGATCCGGATGATAGTGTCCCTGTAGTAGTTGTGGTATACTTGTCTATGCAACCACTTGAGTTAACTGATGGTTCTGCTAAGGTATAACTGTATGACCCAGTAGCGGTTGTAAATGATATGAAATTAGACGTTGAGGATACGTTTGAACCATCAAAATCTACCCACCAAAACGTGTTGGCTGGCAGCTGAAAAGCATCAAATATCGTGGTACATATATTATTTGAATTGCAGCTGTCTTCTGTTAGAGCACTGCTCCAGTTACTTATTTGTTCAACAGAAACATTTGCTGGATTGGCAGGATCATAAGTTAGATTAGCGTAAGGAAGTATGTCCTCTGAACTATTTTGAGGAGTCCAAGCGGTTACATTCCAATAAGATAAAGCAGGCAAACCTCCTTTTATGTCAAAGGCACTGATACCCCCAGAGCATATATTAGTCCAGTCCACTGCTATTTCATATTCACCTGAAGATAAACTTACAGATACTGGCCCAAAATGGCCTGCAGAATTGCCCTCCCACGCAGTATCTCCAAAAACACTTGTCCATGTTCCTCCAGTAACTGGTTTATAAAACACTGCTGTTCCATCATTTGTCAATATCTCAAAACTTGTACCATTTGATAAGTAAACGTCTATTTACACTAGTAGTAAATATTCCGTAGAGTCTTCCGCTTGCGACTCCTGGTTCTTTCAAGGCATTATTTGGAAGGTAATAGTTTATTGTTACGAGTATACTATACGTGGAACTACCTGTATAAGAACAAGCATGCAGAAGAGGCACTAATATCTGAGCACCGTTTGCTACGGTTAAATCAACGTTATCATTAATGTGAGAACCATTCTGAAGAGTCATATTAACGCTAGTTATCGTTATCAAATGCCCTTCTGAATTACCTACAAGGATAAAAAGACCTATGTTTTGAAGGCAAGTCTGGCCCAATATCGGCATACCCGCGAAGCCAGAATAGCCAGTAACTAGATTTGAGGAGGGATTGAATATACCTAAAGAGTAAAGAGCTACTGCTACTATCACTATGATTAGGATGGCCCATCCGTAAGTCATCATGTATTCCAATGCTGATTGAGATGCTTTTGAGAGCATATTTAAGTCTAATGCACTCTAAAAGTAAATAAGCTTTTGTAACTTTTAGTTTTATCGTACAAAAATCAGATTATATCTTCTTCCGCAATAACAACAAAATCTCCTATTGAAATCACTGCGCTGTAGGGTATCTCTTCGAATCCTTTCTCATCTTTTTCAAATTGAAAGGTATTAGCGTATGAAGTCGGATTCTTTATAGAGATGTAAACCAACTCTCCTGTCCTTACTTCATAAATCAGATCCTCTACGACTCCTATTTTCTTTCCGCTTTTTCCAACAATTGTCTTTCCAACTATCGTCCTAGCATCTATCTTCTCTCCTTTAGTTACTCCTGCCATAATCAACCTCCTTAATAAGTTTACTAGCAATTTGCCATTAATATAATTAACTAATTATTCCGCCTTAAAAAGCTTTATTGCTTTACAAAAATGAAGTATCTATCATTTTCTATGTATCCACTTTCTACTGGATTCAAGTATCCTAAGTTTATGTTGGACACTGCTAAAACAGAGATTATTATTGTAGCCCCGTCTTTAGCGAGGCTAAAAAGCTTTTTTACGGCGCCGTCTCTCTCTTTTTTGTCTATATCCTGCAAGACTGTTATACAGAAGATAAAATCGAATTTAATATCTGTTGAAAAGCCCTGAATGGTTTTTTTCTCTATTGAGACGTTTTTTAATCCCTTACTTTTTAATTCATCTGCAAGATCCGACGGCTCTAATGCAGTTATTCTATAGTCATGGATCAACTCCTCTAAAACACCAGAGCCAGCTCCTGCATCCAATATCAGAGCGGAATCCGGGATATTTATCCTCTTTATAAGAAATTTTACCTTGTTTTCCTGCTCTACTCTATAAAGTTTATCATAGGAACTTTTTACGGAATTATAATAGTCTATTGCATCCATTTTAATAAGATTTTGCAAAGTATGCGTTTACTTTTGCTTCTTTACCGCAGAAAACACAATTCTTGTCAAGTAATTCCTCCTTTTCCAAAGGTATGAGTCTTGAAGTGGCGCCCGTTGCTTCTTTTATTTTTTCTTCACATTCTGGCAAACCACACCACGCTGACTTTACTACAAAGAGGTTTTCTTTGATGTCTTTTACAAATTCATCCTTTGATTTCACGTTTTTTATCCTTCTCAGCGAATCTTCTCTCGTCTTCTCAAGCATATTTTTATGGATGTCCTCTAATTTTTCATTTATTTTTGTAGGTATATCTGTATAATTAAGAGTGGTTACCTCGTTATTGAACCTTACTTTCAATGATAATGTTTTGGTTTCGTACTCTCTCTTCCCTATCTGTAGTTTTATAGGAATCCCTTTTAAATCCCATTGATTAAGCTTCCAGCCAGGAGAATACTCTTCTCTACTGTCTAATATTACCCTTATTCCGACTTCAGAAAGTCTTGAGTATACTTCGCTGCAGTATCCTATTATCTTTTCTTTTTCATCTTTTATTATCGGTATTATAACAACTTGATAAGGCGCGAGATGCGGTGAAAGTATCAATCCTTTGTCGTCACCGTGTATTAATACCATTACACCTAAAGAACGTGCTGATATTCCCCAGGAGGTTTGGTATGGATACTCAAACTCATTTTTTTCATTAAGAAACTTTATATCAAAAGGCTTTGAAAAATTTTGTCCTAAATTGTGAGAAGTTGCAGCCTGAGACATGAAATTATTTGGCAATATTGCCTCTGCGGTATAAGTTATAGCTGCCCCTGCAAATTTTTCACTCTCGCTTTTCTTCCCTATCAATACTGGAACAGCAAGCATATCCTCCATAAACTGTTTATAAAACTGCAAAATATCTCTAGCATTTTTATCCGCTTCTTCTTCAGTCCTGAATACACAGTGACCTTCCTGCCACAAAACTTCTCTGCCTCTTAGGAATAACCTTGTTTCCTTTGTTTCCCACCTTACCATTGTATTCCATTGGTTTATAAGCAAAGGCAGGTCTCTGTAACTCTTGATCCATTTTGAGTAGCTGTCGTACATTATAGTCTCTGAAGTCGGACGTATAGCTAGACGCTCATCCAATTTTGTATCGCCGCCCATAGTCACCCAAGCGACTTCCGGATTGAATCCTTTTATGTGCTCTTTTTCTTTCGAAAGTATACTCTCTGGTATGAGAAGAGGAAAATAGGCATTTTTAACACCTACGGATTTGAATTTACTATCTAAGTATGAGACGCTTCTTTCCCACATCTCATAGCCATACGGCCTATAAACCGCAAAGCCTTTTATAGCGGAAAAATCAGCCATCTCTGACTTGATTACTACCTGGTTGTACCATGAGGTTATATCATCACTTTTCTTTACTTCTATACCTTCTGCCATTAAGTTTAAATGGTATTTTGATTAATAAAGCTTACCAATCTTTTATGATAGGATATCCTCAAATCAATAAACCCTAATAGAAGAAAAATGGAGAAGAATCTATGCTGAAAAGAAAGCATACGAAGCTGATGCAGATGAAGAGAGAGAAAAATTCTTTATCACCGTCCCAGTAATGTATCCTGATGGTAGATTACACACTGGACACCTGTATACCTGGACTAGAGCAGATGTTTACGCAAGATTCCAGAGAATGAAGGGCAAGAACGTTCTTTTCCCGCAAGGATTTCATATGACAGGGGGCCCGATAGCAGGCATGTCATTAAGATTAAAAAACAAGGATGAAAAAGCAATAAAACTAATGAAAAACCAGGGAGCTTCCGATGAGGACATAAAAAAGTTCAGTGAAAACCCTGCAGAGCTTGGTTTATTCTTCGGTAAGACTTACAGAAATGATTTCGATTTAGTTGGTATATCCATAGACTGGAGAAGAAACTTTATTTTATCTTATACTAAGCAATATTCTAAATTTGTAGAATGGCAGTTTAGAACTTTAAAGGATTTGGGTTATATAATACAAGGAGCACACCCTGTAGTATGGTGCCCTAAAGAGAACACTTCTTTAGGAGATCATGACAGAGCAGAAGGAGAAGGAGAAGGTCCATTAGAATTTACATTGATAAAATTCAAATTTGGAGATCTTATACTACCTGCAGCTACTTTAAGACCTGAAACAATTTATGGAGTAAGCAACCTTTGGATAAATTCAGACGGAGAATACAAGAAGATAATGATTTCAAATGGAGAAAATTGGATAGTATCAAAGGAATTCACCGAAAAGCTGCCTTACCAGACAAAAACTACAGAAAGGATAGAAGACTTTGATATAAAAACGCTGCTCAACCAAGACGCCGTAAACCCGTTAAATAATGAGAAGATCCCGGTTCTAGACGGCAAATTCGTAAAAACTTCTTTAAACACAGGCATAGTAATGAGCGTACCGATGCACGCTCCTTTCGATTACTTTTATTATAATGAAGCCAGGAAGAAAGCAGGATTAAAGGAACCGGTAAAAATAATCGAGATAGACAAAAACAAAGATATAATGGAAGAGTCCATCAAAAGATTCGGAACGACTGATGAGGGTCTGGAGAACGCGACAAAATATGTCTATAAAACTGAATTCAATTATGGGATATTAAACGACAAAAATGGAGAATTAAGCGGTAAAGCGGCAAAAGAGGCAAAAGAATTGGTTATAGAGCTGTTAAAAAGCAAGAACGCATACGATAAATTTTATGAAACTTCTGGAGAGGTAATATGCCGCTGCGGTGCTAAAGGACTCATAAAACTAGTTGAAGGCCAGTGGTTCATACGTTATTCTGATAAAGCATTAAAAGAGAAGACAATAGACTGGATAGAGCACATGGATATAAGGCCCGAAGAAGCAAAAGCACAGATAATAAATGCAGTATACAATATGGAAGACAAAGCAGCCACCAGAAACGGCGGCTTGGGGACGCCCTTACCATGGGACAAGAATTGGTTAATAGAACCTCTAAGTGATTCTACTATATATATGGGATATTATACGTTCGCACATTTGATTAAAGACATGAAACTCGAAGAAATAACCGATGAGATGTTTGATTATATACTACTTGATAAAAAAGGAGAAAGACAATTTGATGAGAAGATAGAGAAGATGAAAAAAGAATTCGATTACTGGTATCCTTTGGACTTAAGGGTAACTGCCAAGGAATTGATAACGAACCATATAGCGTTCTTTATAATGACACATGTAGCCATATTCAACAAAGATAGATGGCCTTTGGGTTTAGGGATAAACGGCTGGCTGACGATTAACGGTCAAAAAATGAGCAAATCTAAGGGCAATACGATGACCATAGACCACATCGTGGATGAGTATGGAGCTGATTCTTCCAGGCTAATAGCATCGGCATCAAATGGTATGGATGATGCAGACTGGAATGTAAACAACATAAACGGCTTCAAACAAAAGATAGAATTTGTGCTTGATTTAGCGGAGATAATCGAAAGCTTTTCTATTAACAGAAAGATGGCAGACGAATTCCTCCTTTCAAGGATAAATTATCTCATAGAAAACACGGAAAATGAGTATTCGCGGATGAAGTACAAAAATTCACTTAATTACTCCTTCTTTGAATTCATAGAAAATATAAAGGACTATCTAAACTATGGCGGTGAAAACAAGGATACTTTAAGATATGCATTGGAGGTGTTTGCCAAGCTTAATCATCCTATGTTCCCATTTGTAACCGAAGAAATAAACGAAGCGTTAAATGACAAGAGATTACTGGAAAGCTACAAAAGCTGGCCGGAAATAAACGAATCCTATAAAAATGAGATGATAGAAAATGAATTTGATGTGCTCAAACAAACCATAGAAGATATAAACAACCTTATAAAGATAATAAAGAAGAAGCCTGCTGAGATAGTCATAGGTATAGCTGACAAACAAAAATTCAATATCTATGGGAAAGTCGAGGAACTTACCAGAGAGACTAAAGACATAAAGGAGATAAGAAAATCCATACCTATAAGCGATTTTACGAACAGGCTCCTTAAAAATCCGAAGAAATTACCAAATAAAAAACTAGACGCTGAAAAAGAAATGAGATTATTCAAAGAGATGCAAAATAAGCTGGAAGAGATGTTCAATGCTAAGATAAAGATAGAGGAAAGCAGCGATGAGAAGGCTATGCCTGGCAGACCATTCTTAAGCATAAAATGAGATATAATGTCTATATAATTGCAGATTTATTAGGTGCGGCACTGCTTGTTTTAAGTCTTATACTAATATTTGTATTCCATATTTACCTATTTATATTGTTTTTATTTATCCCATTCTATTTATTTAATGGAAAAAGAAAGAAAAGATACGGCAGACGGCAGATTGGCCAAAAGTTTTGATATAATCGGAGATATAGCTGTAGTAAAGTTTGAGGGCAAACTATCTAAAAAAGACAAAAAGACAGCAGTAAATGATATACTTGAAAATAATAGAAATGTAAAAAGGGTTTTTGAAAAAGTCGGAATGATCCAAGGCGAGGAAAGAATCCCAAAACTAAAGCTTATAATCGGAAAAGGAAGCTTGACTACCTATAAAGAGAACGGCTGTTCTTTTTACGTCGACGTGAAAAAGGTCTTCTTCTCTCCAAGAATGTCAAATGAGAGGTTAAGGGTTATAAAACAGGTTAAAGACAAAGAAAATATATTGGATATGTTTTGTGGTGTCGGCCCGTTCGCAATTCCGATAGCAAAGAAGGCTAGAAAAGTCACAGCGATAGACATCAATAGTCACGCTATAAAGTTACTTAAAGACAATATAAATCTGAATAAAGTAAAGAATGTAGAAGTTTACTGCGGAGATTCAAAAAAACTGGTTAAAAAAATAGACGATAAATTCGATAGGGTTATAATGAATTTTCCCCTTTACGCATATAAATTTTTGGATGAAGCCGTCAAGAAGTGCGACAAAAAAGCGGTCATACACCTATACTCCTTCATAAAGAACGATGATACTTCCGAGATAGAAAAGACAATAAAAGAAAAAGCATCAAAATCCTTTAAAAAAGTCAAAATAAAGAGGTTTAAGGCCGGAGAAGTCGCACCTTTTCTGACTAGATACTGCTTTGATATATCTCTCTCATCCTAATGATCATAGACAAAATCTAATAAATAAAATTAAAAATCACTTTATATTAGAGCATCCCCTTATGTATTTTCTTTGAAGTGAGATATCCTATTAGTAAAGATTTACCACCAATTATCATCCTTGTAAATAAACTGTACAAACAAAGATTTTATTTATAATAAGTATCCCACTTTGGGGCGGAAAAATCTATCTTTGGATAAGAAATTTTGTAGGAATAACAACTATATATAAGTATAGTTTTGACGTATTTCAAAAGTGCCCAATTCTGTTTTTTGATCTTGTTAAGTATTATATCCGCAGCAGATAAAGCTTCGAAGAAATGATAAAGCTGTTCTCCCTTTAAAACCTGCGGGCCTTTATCAGCAAGCCATATCTCAAAGTTCTTTGCTTCTAGATCCGAAGCAAAATATATCTCCGCGGTTTCCGGCTTTCCAGAAAAGACCGCGCTTAGTTTGGAAAATATGGAATCGTCCGAATTTCTAAAAATGTCTATGTTCGACGTCTTAGTGATCAATAAAGTGTTGATATCTGTTATAATACTCTGCAGGTTTCCACGTGAACCTGCTACCAATCTATCTACCATCTTTTCATCAAATTGCAGTTTATTGTATGCTAGTAGTTTCAATGTGAACACTTTAACCACTTTGTTATTGAGTTTGTAAAATCTTATTATTTCATATCCTGACAAAGACCTTTTGTACTTTGACCTGAAGATTTCTCCACTCTCTGATTCAAATATTATAATCGCCCCTTCTGTCAATCCATTTAATCTCTGCAGTATCCCGGGATCTACGGATAAGATTTTATCTATATCTTCCACGTAGATTATCTTGTTATTCTCCTGAAAAAGAGACCTTGAAACGATAGATTTACTTATGACACTCAGAAAAAGAGAAGAGACGCTCTGCGTATCATCCGTTAATTCGTAAA
>JABEBX010016940.1_pt1 | contig 14520 bp, 10 predicted proteins | sample 7245971 | NCBI WGS metagenome assembly JABEBX01 (sample SAMN14506365, study PRJNA622280) | hot springs metagenome | biome: hot spring [ENVO:00000051]|acidic hot spring [ENVO:00002120]; feature: spring [ENVO:00000027]|sediment [ENVO:00002007]; material: sediment environment [ENVO:01001048]... | reverse complement strand
GGAGATCATCGTTCAGACCAACTATTTACTGAACATGGCCGAGTTGAAGGAACCTGCCAGCGATTGGCTGCGCATGATGGACTCCGGCGTGTCCAAGGCCCTGGAGATCAACGAGCAACTGCGGGAGTACATCAAGCTGCATACACCCAGATAACACGTCAGTGGGAGGATGAAGCCGTTTCAGGCGGCACAACTTCGGCTGACTCGCTGATTCAGTTTTCCGATTCAGGGAAGCTATGATGACGCGGTTGCATTCCCTCAGCGGCGAAACAGGATGCGAAAAACCACGGCGTTTTGAAAGGGCGCGGCTTCAGTCCTGAAGTCCCGCCCTTTCAAAACACGGCCTTATTCAGACGTTCCTTAGTTGTCGGCGGCAATGGCCTCGACGATCCTGTCTATCGTGATGCGGTCGACCGGGGTATCGGGTGTGTGATCGTCCACAAAGATAGAGAAGATGATGGTGCGTCCGCTGGCGGCGTCGAGGTAGCCGGACAAAGTGCTGGCTTCGCCGAGCGTGCCGGTCTTGGCGAAGAGATGGCCTTTGAGGGGTGGGGCCGTGAAGCGTTCGGCAAGCGTTCCGTCGATGCCTGCGATGGGCAGAGCAGCCTTCCATGGTGCGAACCACGATTGTTTTGCCGCGAAGGCGAGAAGTTGCGCCGTCGCGCGCGGGGTGACGAGATCTTTCATGCTCAGGCCCGAGCCGTCAAAGAAGACAAAGTCGCCGGGATCGATACCGGCGTTGATGAGAAACTGCCGAACAACCCGCGCGCCCTGGGCGAAGGGACTGCTCTGCCGGGGGAAAGGAGACTCCTGCCGCTCCGCGAGGCGGCGCAGCAGGATCTCCGCGTGCAGGTTCAGCGACTCTTTCAGCGTCACCGTGACATCTTCAGCCAGCGGCACGGAGGTGAGTTTCACCGTCGTCCGCGGTGCACATGCCGTACAGGTGGGCGCCTCGGGGCTGGTAGTGCCGGCGGCAAGGGGCGGCGGGATGGGCATCTGCGACTCGCGCAGAAAGTCGTCGGGATTTCCCGCGAAGACGTGCTCTGCGCGGGCGTCGCCATCGACGGTAATCCCGCGGGCTTCGAGCGCTTGACGCAACGCTAAAGCCGCATAGTAGGGCGGGTCGGCCACGGCGAGATGGGTCATGAATGCATGGCCGGCAGGAATATGGCCGGCCAAGCGCAGCGTCCGGTCTCCAGGATCTCGATAGACGGCCACATCCGCCGGAAGATCACTGCTGGTAGTGAAGACGTCTGAGGGCCCTACCTTGTAGTAACCGACATCGGGCGTCAGCGTGATCGTTGCCTGCCTCTCTGGCGCACCAGGTGTCGTAGCCGGGCCCGGCGTAGCGGTGAGGAGCACCTCATTGTCGTCGACCGCGAGCAGGGAGACGGGTGCGCCGTAGCCCCAGAGCAGGTCGTCGGTTCCCCAGCCCTGAGGGTAGGGATCCCATGGATCGGCAACGGCAACGATGTTGCCGGCGATGTGGCGAACACCGGCAGCGGCGACACGCGCGGCAAGCTGGTCGATCGCACGCAATGGGTCACGCCAGCGATCGGATGGACCCGATGGACCCGATGACGCCTGAGCCGCGGAGTTTGAAGCGTTGGTGTGCGTGTAAGGAAGGGTTCTGCCGGAGAGATTTGCGTCCCCATGACCGATCAGCCTCAGGTCGCCATGAACGACGCCGTCCGGTGTGATCGATGGGAAGGATATCCGCGTGGACACGGTCGAAGCCGGTCCCAGCAGCGCCATCGCCGCCGCGGTCGTAAAGAGCTTGGCGTTCGAGGCGGGACGGAAGAGTTGGCCCTCATCGTGGCCGTAGAGCGGCGTACCCTCCAGCGTGGTCACCGCAATGCCCCAGTGCGCGCGCGCCACGGAAGGATCCGCGAGCAGGGCTTCCATCTGCCGATCCAGCGGGGTATCGCCGCCAGTAGGATAAAGAGCATGGGCGAACGAGGACGGCGGAGTGGGGGAAGCGGAGTGCTGGACCACTGGGCTCTGAGCACGGGCCGGAGCAGGAGCAAGGGTGGCCGGCAGCCCCGTCGTTGCCGCAACAAGCCACAATATCAGTGCACTTTGTGCAGAGATTTGCATGGCGGAAGTCTACAAGGTTGGTGCAATGGATGTATAGCACTGGCGTTGTCGGCCTACAATGTCGTCGGGAAGTTCGCGAGTTGCTATCGCTCTCCCAAGCTGGAACCGATCCTATGAGCCGCGGCGGCTACAGACCACACTTTGACTGGCAACTGCGTACGCGCAAGCTGTCTCTGGGGCAACGCACGCAGTTGATGGCCATCGTCAACCTGACGCCGGACAGCTTCTCCGGAGACGGTCTACTGGCGCAGGATGAGCTGATGCGGCGGGTGCCCGCGGCCGCGGCGACCAAGCATGCGATGGCCACAGCCGTCGAGGCAGCCATTCAGGCCGTCGATGCGGGAGCCGATATCGTGGACCTCGGCGCGGAGTCGACGCGGCCCGGATCGACCCCCATCAGCAGCGAAGAGGAGCAGGCGCGGCTGATCCCCGTTCTGGAGCGACTGCTGGGGGAGCGGCCCCGCGCCATTGTCTCCATAGACACCTACCATGTAGCCACAGCGCGGGCCGCGGCGCGGGCGGGAGCAGAGATCATCAACGACGTCTCCGGTCTCACCTGGGATCCAACCATGGCCAGCGAGTTGAAGCGGAGCGGCTGTGGCCTGGTGCTGATGCACACGCGCGGGCGCTCCTCGGAGTGGCAGGCCCAACCTCCGCTGCCCCGTAGCGCGGTGGTCCCAGCGGTGTTTGCAGGACTCTGTGAACAGATGGCGCAGGCCGAGGCCGCGGGGATTCAGACCGAACAGATCGTGGTCGATCCCGGCTTCGGCTTCGGCAAGCGCGGAGCGGAGAACTTCTCTCTGCTGGCCGGGCTGCGGCGAATGCACGAGTTGGGCAGGCCGCTGCTCGTAGGGCTCTCGCGCAAGAGCTTTCTGGGGGAAGCGATAAAGCCTGTGCAGTCTCGTGCGCTCGATATTGCTCAGGCGCGCCGGACGGCTACCATCGCCGCCAACGTGACGGCGATCCTGGCCGGCATCCACGTGCTGAGGGTGCATGATCTGCAGGCAACGCGCGAGGCGGCGGCCATCGCCGATGCCGTGCTGGAAGGGTAGGGGGTACAAGGCAGGGGGTAGAGGGTAGAGAGTAGAGAGTAGAGAGTGCGAGGAGTTCGCACTACGCTATCTCCCTGCATCTGCAAGTATGGAAGAGGTTTTGAACGGCAAAGCCCCGGCTGATGGCGGCCGCAGCTTCTGCTTTTCCCTACCCTCTACCCTCTACCCCCTGCCCTTGTACCCTCTACCCCCTGCCCTTCAGACCGTCATGACCTCTTTTTCCTTGGCGCGGAAGAACTCTTCGAGGCGTTTGATCTCGGCATCGGTGAGCTCCTGGATCTCGGCGTTGGCTCGCTTTTCGCGGCGCTCCTCGGTCATGGGAGGGACGGGCACGCGGATGATCTTTCCGTCGTGCATGGGGTTGAATCCGTGCTGGCTGGTGCGGATGGCCTTGTCGATCATCGGGACCAGATTTTGCTCCCAGGGCTGAACGAGAATCAGGTTGGCTTCCGGGGTAGTCACCTGCGCTACCTGAGAAATTGGAGTCTCGGTACCATAGTAGTCAACCTTGATCCCATCCAGCATATGCACCGAGGCTCGCCCGGTGCGGACGCTCACGAGGTTCGCGCGGAAGTCGTCCACAGAGCCGTTCATGCGCGCCTTCAGACCGTCATATAGGCCTGAAAGGCCCTCCATACCTGCCATTGCCGATGCCATGATGTTCTTTTACCTCCTGAATGCTGCCGGGAGTTCCGGCGCCCACTTCAACCCCTTATTTTACAGCCGGATCGCTCGGGATCGAAGCATGCGCACGTGATTCAAGCCGAGATCCGCCCCGGGCCTGCTAACGGTTTGGTGTCGAGCTGCGATTTCGCACCTGATTTCGCACCAAGAGTCGTTGACTTACACCCCCCTCCCTTATATTCTCGATCCAGATATACATCTGTTCTCTCCGGCTGCGTCAGAAAAAGCACACTTGCGCCGGTAGGACGCAAATTGATCGCTTCATAGCCAAGGGCCCCCGGGTCGTGGCGGAAATTGGATCTCCCTGTGAAGAAGACCTTTCTCCTCACTGCTCTCGCACTCGCATACGGGTTGAGCGTTGCGATGCCGGCGTACGCCCAGGGTGGATGCAATGATTCGCCGGAGAATCCAACGCTGATTTTGGCGGGACTGGCTGGTGGAGCGTATGCCATTTCGGCGGTGCGCATGAAGATTCGCGCCCGCAAGGCGGCAAAGAAGCGTTAGTCACACAGCGGCGCGGCGCGATTTTCCCCCGTACGGGGTGCAGAGGTTTGTGTCGACACTACTCTCATCCACACACTCATCCGGATACAAGTCTGGGTACAAGTACGAGCACAAGCCCCAGACGGTAGCCACGCTGGCGAGTCTTGCCGCCGGCGCTGGCCTTTTCACCATCTGGCCCTCGGTACAAGCCCTCATCGGCATCTGGACCACCGACGATCTGAAGTCCATGGGCATGCTGATTCCGCTGGTCTGCTATCTGCTGATTCTGCGGGAGTGGAAGGCGCTGGATTGGGAGGCGGACGGGACCTGGTGGGGGTTTGCCGTGCTGGCCGCCGCGGCGGCCCTCACGTTTGTCCGCGATCAGATGCTCCTGGCCGTTATCGTCAATAAGGACTGGCTGTTGCAGCTCCCCCCGCTTCCCCTGGTGGCCGTCGTGTATGCCTCCGGCATGGTACTGCTCTTCGGCGGCTGGCGGTTATTAAAGGCCGCGTGGTTTCCGGTAGTGTTGATGTGGGCGGTCATTCCCGTGCCGCAGACCTTCAGCCGGATGGTGGACCTGCCCTTGCAACATGCCTCGGCGACGGTAGCCAGGGCGTGGGCGCATGCCCTCGGCCAGCCTTTAACCCAGGACAAGCTCCGTCTGATGTTTACCCCCGAGTTTGGGATGTTCATCGCACCGGGCTGCAATGGAATCCGCGGCGCCATCACCCTCGGGCTGGCGGCGCTCGTGGTCAGCTATCTCTACCGCTTCCGCTGGTATGTGTACGCTCCCGTGGTGTTGGGAGCGGTTCTGCTGGGCTACCTGTTCAACTTCCTCCGGCTCTGCCTGCTGGTGGTGTACTACAAGGTGGCGCTTCCCTATCCGTGGCTGCAAGACCACGCCGGGATCGCCGATTACATCATCGGCGGCTGCCTCTTCATGGGCGCTCTGGCGTTCTTCTTTACAGTGGTCAACAAACTGCGCACGGATGATACGGATACCACAGCCGAGGCAGACCCAGTGCTCATGCCGCAGTTGGCCGAGGCGCGGCGTGCGGCCGGCAGGATGACCGTATCCGGCCCCGTATCTGGCCCTGTATCTGGCCCTGTAAAAGACTCCGTCTCTCGGCTCTCGCCTCTTGAATCCATCTGGTTACGGACCGTGGCTGTGCTGGCCCTGGCGACCATCTTCGGTGCCGACGTGCTGCACCAGCACCGTTTGGAAGACGCGTGGGAGGCGGCCCAGCCCAAGCCGGAGCTGCCCGTCCACGTCGGCGACTTTACGCTGCAACGCACCTGGGACGAGAGGCAGTTCGGCGTGCTGGTCTACACCTGGGGCGACTACGCGGAGCCGGCGGTCAACGGAGTTCCGGGAGCGCATGTGATGCTGGGCGTCTCGCCCCAGACCGTGCATGATGCCGAGATCTGTCATCTGGCCCGGGGTGAAGATCCTACCTGGCACGGGCAGATGGTGGCCCAGACGGACGGCGGCACGGTAGATCTTACGGCGGCCACCTACAACGACGGCGTAACCCAGGATCTGGAGGCCTCGACCGTATGCGACAACGGCGCCTGTCGCCAGTACTCTGAGACCACCCAGCACATGACCATCGTCTATGCGCGGCCCCACCGCGATCTTCCCCTGGAGGCCGACACAGCGCGGCCCATCCCGGTGCTGCTGAAGGTGGAGAGCCTGGACACGTTGACCCCGACGGAGATCATCGAACCGCGCTTGGCCGCGACCCTGGAGGACTTCCTCAAGAGAGCCAACCTGCCGGCCCTGACCGTTCCGTACGGCCGGCAATAGAACAGGATTGGGGATCAGGATTCAGGATTGCGCCTGGTGCTCCAATTCCTGCTTTTCCAATCCCTGATTCCCGATCCATCCTCCCTGATCCCTACTTTTTGAAGTTTGACCCTATCCGGGTTCGCATGGGTTGCCGCTAGTCGCCTATAATCAAAGCTCTCCCCTTCGTGTTTCGCAGGGCTGGAATCAGCAGAAGAATCCAACAAGCTTTGACAGATTCAAAGAGCAGTGAGGGTGTGGTTATTTTTACCGGAATCCGAGCGAGCGCAAGCTCCCTGAAGTGTACGACCCAGCCTGTGCGCACGCGCTCGAGCCGAATGGGCGCCTTTGGCTTCGGCCAGAACCGCTCCGGCCTGCGCCGCGTGCTGCGCTGGGGCCTTTCAAGCCTGGGCATCGCGGTGATGTCGGCGGCGATCCCGGCCGCACTCTCCGCGCTCACCGTGAGCGCCGCCGCGCAGGTGCAGGCCACACCGGAGTTCTCCGCGGCGTCCGCGCCGGAGATCCTCTGCCCGGTCCAGGTCATCGGCAACCGACGCATCCCCAAGGAGTCCATCATCGCGCGCCTCTTCAGCCGCGCCGGCGATCCCTATGACCCCGCAGTGGTGGAACGCGATTATAACTCGCTATGGAACACCGGCTACTTCGACAATATTCGCATTGAAAAGGTGCAGGGCAAGGGCTGCCTCCAGTTGGAGGTGTACGTCCGCGAAAAACCCACCATCAGCGAGATTAACTACAAGGGTCTAAGCTCGATCTCCGTCTCGGATGTGATGGACCGATTCAAGAAGGAAAATGTTCATCTGAACGTCGAGAGCCAGTTCGACGAGACGGTGGTAAAGCGCGCCGAGGTGGTGCTGCAGGAGATGCTGGGCGAGCACGGACATCAGTTTGCCGTGATCAAGACCGAGGTGAAGACCATTCCACCGGCGCGCGTCGCGCTGACCTTTGTGGTCAAGGAAGGTCCGACCGTGAAGGTAGGCAAGATCTCCTTCACCGGCAACCACGCGCTGACCCATCGCCAACTGGTGGCCGCGATGGCGAACCTGCGGCCCATCGGGATTCCGCATTCGATCATCTTTGAAGACCTCTTCCCGCGCACCTTCGACTCCAGCAAGCTGGATGAGGACGCGGACCGGGTGCGGGCAGCCTACCGCGACAAGGGCTACTTCAAGGCCATCACCGGCGAGCCGCTGACCAACGTCCGCAACGCCGGTGGCATCAACATCTTCACCCTCCATCCCTCCCACGGCAAGCGCGTCGACATCGTGATCCCGATCGAAGAGGGATCTCGCTACCGGCTGGGCGGCATCACGTTCAGCGGCAACAAGGCATACAGCAACGCGAAGGCGCTGCGAGCCCAGTTCCCGCAGAAGGACGGCGAGTGGTTCAACGCCCGGCTGTTCGGCAAGGGTATCGAAAATCTGCGCAAAGCCTACGGCGCGGGCGGCTACATCAATATGGTGCCGACGCCGATTCCGCACACCGACGAGGCCAAGAAGCTGATCTACCTCAACGTCGACATCGACGAAGGCAAGCAGTTCTATGTCTCCCGCATTGAGTTCACCGGCAACACGCTCACCCGCGACCGCGTCATCCGGCGCGAGATGCTGATCGAAGAGGGCCAGGTGTACAACAGTCGGCTCGTCGATCTCTCGCTGATGCGCCTGAACCAGCTCAACTACTTCGACACCCTCAAGACCGACCAGGATGTAGTGACCCAGCAGAATCAGGCCGACGGAACGGTCGCCCTGCTCATCAAGCTGCACGAGAAGGGCAAGAACTCCATCGGCATCAACGGCGGCGTCAGCGGTCTTTCGGGCTCCTTCCTTGGCCTGAACTATTCGACCAACAACTTCCTCGGCTTCGGCGAAACACTGAGCATCGTCGCCAACATCGGCGACCTCGCCCGCAACCTTGCCTTCGGCTTCACCGAGCCCTACCTGCACAACAAGCCAGTCTCGCTCGGCATCCAGGTGTTCGATCGCCAGACGGACTTCAATCCGTCCAAGTCGTACTCCACCACTGGCCAGAGTGAGAATCTCGCCACCGCCGAGTCGTCGCTGCTGAACAACTACAACCAGTCGTCGAAGGGCGCGACGATCTCCAGCAGCACGGCGCTGCGCAAGCTCTTCCGGCGCAGCGGCGTGGCGCGGGTCGGCCTGTCCTACTCGCTGGCGAGCTCCGGCGTCAAGGCGTTCAACGCGAACACGACCAGCCTCTTCCAGACGCTGGCCTTCCGGTCGGGTATCGAGGGCGCCAACCAACTGAACGGCATCGTGACGTCGATCATTACGCCCAGCTTCAGCTTCTCCACCCTGGACCGCGCCATCGGCCCGCACAACGGTAAGGAATTCACCGCATCCTTCCAGTTGTCTGGCCTGGGCGGCAACACGAAGTACTACGAGTCGGCCGTATCCTGGCGGCAGTTCTTCCCCATCTCCGGCCTGAAGATCAACAAAGAAGGCCACAATGTTCTCGCCTACCGCTTCATGGTGGCCAACATTGCCGGTTTTGGCGGTGAGGTCGCTCCTCCGTTTGCCCGCCTCTACGGCGGCGGCGAGAACGATCTGCGCGGCTTTGACATTCGCTCGCTTTCGCCCTACACCTTCCTCCCAACCAAGGTGATGTACAACCTGACCAATCCGGACGGAACGACGGTGCCGATCAACCCCACCGACCAGGTGCTGGGTAATGTGAAGATTCCCCTGCCCATCTACCGTCTGGCGCCGCTCGGAGCCGATACCTCCGCTGTCGCCAACCTGGAGTACCGGTTCCCCATCATGAACCAGGTCACCTTCGCCATCTTTGACGACTTCGGTATGTTCATGAACCTGGAACCTCATCAGCTCATGCAGAGCCCAGAGGGACTCTCAACGCTCAACAGTCCGCTCTACGGCTGCCCCGAGGTGGTGAACGGAAACTGCGATGGCGGCTATCAGCTGCCCCCCTACTCCGAGTACCTGAAGGATGTCCCGGGAGCCAACTTCGTCCCGCGCATGTCGACCGGCGTAGCTCTGACGGTGATGATGCCGATCATCAATGCTCCCTTCATGATCTACTACGCCTACAATCCGATGCGTCTGTTCAAAGAACTGCCCCAGCAACTGGTGGCGCCGAGTGGTTCAGCCTGTTCCAGTACGGTCCTGAACTGCTTCAAGGACTTCTTCCCGTTTGCCACCAATCCGGGGGCGGCGGCCTACACCTATCAACAGGCAGTGCAGTACTACGGAGCGGATTACGTTCTGCGCGAACCGCGCAAGACCTTCCGCCTGACCATCGCCACCTCCTTCTAGCGGCAGTCAGTAATGAAAGAAGCAAAAGCCCCGGCTGCCATCAGCCGGGGCTTTTGCGTTTCCCTACCCTCTACCCTCTACCCTCTGTCTTTAGTAAGACGAGGGCGATGCACCCGATCCAAGCGCCAGGCGGTTCAGAAGTTGCTGGGCGAAGACGATATGCAGATGCACGCGCCTGGCGACGTCGGGCAGAAACTCCGCGAGCAGCGGTCCAATTGGCTCGACCGCGTATCCCACCAGCACCCGCTTGGCCGTGTCGGGAAGATTGGTGCCGATCTCCGGCACGTAAAGGTTGGATATCTCCGCGCTGAAGGGAACATTGATCAGCGTGGCGTAGTTCGGCATCAGGGAGCCATCGTCATGCTGGGTGACGAAGGGGTGAATCAACGCGTGCTCAATGCGCCGTGCCACTACAGCCTCGGGCATGCGGTGATACCGCGGATCCTCATGCACCAATGACGGGATGACATAGATACTCGTGAAGTCCCCCTGAGTATCCTCCGCCCAAAGGTAGCCGGCCAGTCTGCCCCAGCCTGGGAAGCCCGGTCCGTACACCGAATACGGATCCGCCGCCACGGAGACTCCGGAGAACATGGCGATGGTCAGAAACGTGAAGGGATCGCTCCACTCCCGAAAGGCCAGCACACCCTTCTGCCTGGACGTTAGAGGCTTTACATAGCCTGCGCCGACGATCATCACAAGCTGAGTCTCGCAGATGGGGTTGGGAGAAGGCTCGAAGATCTTCGGGGTCAGTCGCCGGTGGGGCGGGTTGGGACAGGGAGGAACGTTGGTTGAACCTGCCTGGGGCATCGGAGCCTGTGGCAGGGGAGGCTGCGTTTCGGGAGCCTGCGGCAGGGGAGCCTGCGTTGCGGGAGGCTGCGTTTCGGGAGCCTGCGTTGCGGGAGGCTGCGTTGCGGGAGCCTGCGGCAAGGGAGCCTGCAATCCGGCACTCTGCGCTCTCCTACTGCTGGAGAACAGCAAAGCGCTCGGCGCATCCGGGAGGGCAGCTTCGGTCTGCGCCTGCACGCCCGGCCCCGCCAGGCACACCCACACCACCGCCAGCAGCATCAGACCCTGATACCGGCGGACAAGACGCGACAGCCTCTCCGTGTCCTGCTGTTCCATCTCGTGCAAAAGCTCTGCTTCCTTTCCTTCAGGCGCCCCGGGGGTCCTTACCAATGAGATGCGAGGTGGAAGATGCGGAGATGTCGTTTCCACCCAGCGGGCGCCTTTGTCCGCCGGGTGGAAATCTTTCGGGAGATCCATCCGCACGGAGATAGCTCTGGATCGTTAGCGAAGGGGGCGCGCCGATGCCGCGCATCGAACTCGGTTGGATGCAAGGCATCCCTCGTCGCAGCGCGGCCGGTGATTCCTATGCGCCGGCGGCGCGGCTCGCGCCAGCTCGGCGGCTGCGGCCCCGTCCTACGGGCGCCGTGGCCCTGGCGACGCTGCTGCTCTCGATCATGCAGCTGACGGGGTGCCATCGCAACAGACACCGACCCTATGCTCCGCCTCCTCCGCCGATAGGCGCATCCTCCCCCCGCCACCCCGAACCAAACCCCACCGAAGCCGAACGCGAGCCCATCCCCAAGCCCCGGGGCCGCCCGGAGTTTGTTGAGACCGGCATGGCGAGCTGGTACGGCCCCAGCGGCCACCACGCGGCGGACGGCTCAAGATACAACGGCAACGACATGACGGCGGCGCACAAGACCCTGCCCCTGGGCACTGTCGCGCGCGTCACCAACCTCTCCAACGACGAGTCCGTCGTGGTGCGCATCACCGACCGAGGCCCCTTCTCCCACGGGCGCATCATCGACCTCTCCGAACGCGCGGCCAAGCAGATCGGACTCTATCGCATGGGAGTCGCGAGGGTGCGCGTAGAAGCCTACACCCACGAGACCGCGCGCGCCGACGGCAGATGGTGTGTGCAGACCGGAGCGTTCAGGACCATGCGGGCCGCGCTCGATCTGAAGGCGGCGCTGGCCCGGCGCTACGCCGGTTCCTACGTGATCGAGTTCGCCGGAGCCACCGGCTACTGGGTCCGCATCGACCCGGTGAACCACGAACGGACCGAGGCAGTCGCCATCATGAAGTGGATCGGCACTCCCTTCCCTGATGTGACGCCGTATCTTGTTCGCACCAATTAGTGCGTGTCTAAGATCTTGCGGAGTGGGTCACTTGCCTTGAAAGGGCGCGGCTTTAGCCGCGCCGCAGAAGCAGAGAAGGCAGTTGCGGCTTCAGCCGCTGAGGGAATGCCTGGAGATGAACAGACGTTCCATGAGAGGAAAAAGATGTTGTGGAAAAGGGCCCTGCTTTGGGCGGAATCCTCCCAACCGCAATCCCTCAGGGGCTAAAGCCCGTTGATTCTGTTGCCTTTATGTACGGGCTGAAGCCCGTACCCTTCAAGCTAAAGCCGCGCCCTTTCAAAGCAAAAGACCCTCTAAACGAAATCTTAAACAGGCTCTTAGAGCGTCTTCAGGATCGCCGCACCTCCTTTACGGGATACCCCTCCACCGAGGGCGCTGCTTTAGACTTGATAGAATGAGGCATAGTTCTGGCCGATCTTTCTTTCGAGCGCCTTCCTTTCGTGCTCCGTGGGTGATCTTTGCAGTGGGGTTTGCGCTGCGAGTGGTGGTCATCCTGGTGGGGCACACGTATAGGATTCGGACGGACCAGGCGAACTTCAATTTTGGCTACGAGGCGGGGCGGATTGCGCGTTCCCTGGTGACCGGGCACGGGTACGGGAACCCCTTCAATGGTCTCTCGGGGCCGACAGCCTGGCTGCAGCCGCTGTATCCGCTGCTGATGGCCGCGACATTCAAGCTGTTTGGGGTGTATACGCGGGCCTCGGCGCTGGCGCTGATGGTGGCCGACAGCGCGTTCTCCGCGGCGGTTGCGCCGGCGGTCTATGAGATTGCGGCGCGCTGCTTCGATGCGCATGGGGTTGCGCGAAGACGCTCAAAATATGCGGCGCCGGTAGCCTTGTGGTCGGCCTGGTTATGGGCCGTCTATCCGGCGGCGCTGCAGTATCCTGTGCATTGGATCTGGGAGATGTCGCTGACGGCCTGCCTGTTTTCGTGGGCGCTCGTGGTCGTGCTGCGGCTGCGCGGATGCCCCGCGCCCGATGGGTCGGAGTACCGGGACGCGGCGAACGCAGCAAAAGAAGCAGGCCGGGGAAGTAGAGAGCAGAGGTTTGCGCTGTGGTTTGTGCTGGGCGTGTTGTGGGGGCTGATTGCGCTGTCGAACTCCTCTCTGCTGCTGTGCCTGCCGGCGACGATGGTCTGGGTAGCCTGGCCCCAACTGCGTAGGCTGCGCCTCCAGCGAGAGACCCTGGTGGGCGCGCTGCTGACCTGCGTTGCCTTTGCCTCCGTGCTGGCGCCGTGGGTGATGCGCAACGAGCGCGTGCTGCATGCGCCAGTGCTGACACGGAGTAACTTTGGGGCAGAGCTGTATGAGTCCACCCTGGAGCGCAATGACGGCTTTCCCTGGGGAACAACCATCCCCTTGTGGACCGGGGACCCCGTCTATCGCCAGTATGTGCGCATGGGTGAGATTGCGTTCGTGAAGCTGCGCGGCGACGAGGCCAAAGCCAGGATCGAGGCGCATCCGTGGCGGACGGCGAAGTGGACGCTGGACCGTTTTCTGTTCTTCTGGGATGGAACGCCGCACCCGGCCAACGGGCATCCGGTCATGGAGTATCTGCGCCAGTTGAGTTACTGTTTCCTGAGCGCGTGCGGTCTGCTGGGTCTGGCTCTTATGCTGAGAAGGCGCGTTGCCGGCGCCGGACTGTTTGCGCTGATCTTTTTGCTGCTACCGCTGCCCTACTATCTGGTGACAGTGCAGTCGCGGTTTCGGCACCCACTGGAGCCCCTGATTGCGGTGCTCGCGGTGTATCTCTTCCGCTCCACCCAAGAGCACAGTAGAGATCGGACAGCAGCGAGCAGGCAGCAGAGGATTTACCAGTAGCGGAGTAAGAAAGAGAAGACGATGCGGAGACGAGAGGCTTTGGTTACCGGAGGGTCGGGGTTCTTTGGCGGCGTGCTGAAGCGGAGGCTGCTGGAGGAGGGGTTTGCGGTCACGAACATCGACCTGGTGCGCGATGCCGATGCAGGTGCCGAGGGCTTGACGGGTGCCGCGGGCCTGGCGGGCGGCGAAGCTCTGACCAGCGTGCAGGGAGATATTCGCGATCCGGCACTACTGGCGCGCCTCTTTGCGGAGCACCGATTTGAGGCGGTCTTCCACTGCGCGGCGATGCTGGCGCACGATGTCAAGGATGAGACGCTGCTGTGGACCAGCAATGTGGATGGAACGCGGCTGGTGGCCGAGGCGGCGCTGGCGGCGGGCGTCACGAAGATGGTCAACATCTCCTCCAACTGCCTGTGGGCCGAGGGGTTTGGCCGACCAGTGACGGAGGCCGATGAGCCCGCGCCGGTGGAGCTCTATGGCCGGTCAAAGTTGCAGGCCGAGCGGGAGCTGGCGACGCTGTGCGCGCAGCATCCGGAGTTCAAGGTGGTGAGCTTGCGCTGTCCCACGATCATCGACAGCGGGCGGCTGGGATTGCTGGCGATCCTGTTCGAGTTCATCGAGGACGGCAAGAAGGTATGGGTGGTCGGGGATGGGTCGAACCGGTACCAGTTTATCTACGCCCAGGATCTGGCCACGGCGTGCCTGCTGTGCCTGGGTTACGAGAGGTCGAACGTGTTTCACATTGGTTCGGACGACGTGCCGACGATGCGAGCGATGTATGAGAGCGTGATTCGCGCGGCAGGGACCGGGTCGAGAGTGGCGTCGCTGCCGCGGCGGCCGACGATTGCGTTGATGCAGTTAGCGCACCGGCTGAAGATTTCACCCCTGGGACCGTATCACTACCGGATGATTGCGGAGAGCTTTGTGTTCGATACGCGGAAGATTCGCGAGGAGTTGGGGTGGGCGCCCACGCTGACCAATGAAGCGATGATGCTGCGGGCGTTTTCGTATTACAGAGAGAATCGGAGGGCCATTCATGCGCGCACGGATGTCTCGGCGCATAGCAAGGCGGCGCCGATGGGTGTAATCCGGCTGTTGAAGTGGCTGTCGTAAAGACCGGGCGTGGAGCGTACGAAAG
>JABEBX010020214.1_pt1 | contig 14527 bp, 14 predicted proteins | sample 7245971 | NCBI WGS metagenome assembly JABEBX01 (sample SAMN14506365, study PRJNA622280) | hot springs metagenome | biome: hot spring [ENVO:00000051]|acidic hot spring [ENVO:00002120]; feature: spring [ENVO:00000027]|sediment [ENVO:00002007]; material: sediment environment [ENVO:01001048]... | reverse complement strand
GGGCGAGGCGCTGAGCTGCGTGATCATCGACCGGCTGCCCTTCGCCGTGCCCTCCGATCCTGTGGTCCAGGCGCGCATGAAGGCCATTGAAGAGGCCGGTGGGCGTCCGTTCTTCGACTACCAGGTTCCCGAAGCCGTGCTCACCTTGAAGCAGGGGTTCGGGCGGCTGATCCGGTCGCTCGAAGACCGGGGCGTGCTGGTGCTGCTTGATTCGCGCGTGAGGACGCAGAGGTACGGACAGATCTTTTTGCAATCGCTTCCGCCGTATCGGATGACGCGGGACATCGGCGACGTGGAAGCGTTCTTTCAATCGCAGATCTAAAGCGCCAGACTCTTCAAATAGGCGCGAAGCTCGGCGCCGAACTCCGGCCGCTTGAGGGCGAACTCGATGGTGGCCTGCAACATGCCGAATTTGTCGCCGGCGTCGAAGCGCTTGCCCTCAAAGGTGTAGCCGAAGACCTTTTCTTCTTTGAGGAGGGCCTTGATGCCGTCGGTAAGTTGGATTTCGCCGCCCGCGCCGGGCCGGGTCTGCTCCAGCAGCTCGAAGACGCGCGGGGTGAGCACGTAGCGGCCCACGATGGCCTGCGTGGAGGGAGCGTCTTCAAACTTGGGCTTCTCGACCATCCCCGTGCAGTTGTAGATGCGCGGATTGGCGGGGTCGGGCGAGCCGGCCAGCACGCCGTAGGCGCTGATTCCAGGGCCTTCGACGGTCTGCGTGGCCAGCACCGATCCGTCCTTTTCGTCGAAGACGTCGATCAACTGCTTCAGGCAGGGCACCTCGGCGTCGATCACATCGTCGGGCAGGAGCACGGCAAAGGGCTCGTCGCCGACCATATCCTTGGCGCAGAGCACGGCGTGGCCCAGTCCCAGCGGCTCTTTCTGGCGGACGTAGCTGATTTGCGCCATGGTGGCGACGTTGCGGGAGACGGCCAGCAGCTCGCGCTTGCCGCGCTGCTCCAGCGCAGCGTCCAGCTCAAAGCTGCGGTCGAAGTGGTCCTCCATCGTGCCTTTGCCGCGGCCGGTGATGATGATAATGTGCTCGATCCCCGAGGCGATGGCCTCTTCCACGCCGTATTGGATGATGGGCTTATCGACCACCGGCAGCATTTCTTTGGGAATGACCTTGGTGGCGGGCAGAAAGCGCGTGCCTAAGCCTCCCGCCGGAAAAACCGCTTTGCGTACCTCGCTACTCATACTTGCTCCTTCGGATTACCGCGCGCGGCGCGTTTGCGCAACCGCAATGTCCTGTTGCACGGCATTTACGCGCCGACCGGGGCCGGGGCCAGATCGGCAAGCAATGCGCGAATCTCCAGCAGAACGTCGTCAGGGCGCGTGGCCGCTAAAGGATACTTGAGAACCCCTTGCGGCGTAAACTGCGCGCCGCGCTTGGCGTTGCGCGCCACCAGTTGCATAAGACGCGCGGGATCGACGGGCGCGTTTTCTATGAAGCGAATCTGGAGTTCGCCGCGCCGGCGCTCGATCTGGGCAATGCCCGTGCGCTCACATTCGAGACGCACGATGGCCGCTTCCAGCAGATAGACCGTGGCGTCGGGCGGCGGGCCGTAGCGGTCTTCGAGCTCGGCGCGAATTTCGTTGACCGCGGCCTCGCAGGCGGCGCCGGCGATCTTCTTGTAGAGGCGCAGGCGCTGGTTTTCCTCGGGCACGTAGCTCTCGTCGATACGCAGCGCGATGCCCAGGCTGAGCTGCGTGGACGGCCGCTCTTCGGCGCCCTCGCCCTTCAGTTCCCTGACCGCGGCTTCGAGCATTGAGGTGTAGAGCTCGAAGCCCACGGCCTCGATGTGACCGCTCTGCTCGCCGCCCAGCATGTTGCCGGCGCCGCGCAGCTCCAGGTCCAGCGCCGCGATCTTGAATCCCGCGCCCAGGTCGCTGAACTCCTTGAGCGCGGCCAGGCGGCGGCGAGCGATCTCGGTAAGCTCCTGCTCGGGCGGAATGAGCAGGTAGGCGTAGGCGCGGCGGTTGGAGCGGCCCACGCGGCCGCGCAACTGGTAGAGCTCGCTGAGGCCGTGACGGTCGGCGCGGTTGATGAGGATGGTGTTCGCCAGCGGAATGTCCAACCCGTTTTCGACGATAGTGGTCGCCACCAGCACATCGAACTCGTGGCGCATAAAGGCGAGCATGACTTTCTCCAGCTCGCTTTCGCCCATCTGGCCGTGAGCCACGGCGATGCGCGCCGCCGGAACCAGCTCCTGGATGCGGAGCGCGATCGCGTAGATGGATTCGACGCGGTTGTGTACGAAGAACGCCTGCCCGCCGCGCTCCAGCTCCAGCTCGATGGCCGAGCGCACGATCTTCTCGTCGAACTTGGCCACCACAGTTTGGATGGCCATGCGGTCCTTGGGAGGCGTCTCAATGACGCTCATGTCGCGCAGGCCCACCAGCGACATGTGGAGGGTGCGCGGAATGGGCGTGGCGCTCATGGCGAGCACGTCAATCTCCTTGCGCAGTTGCTTCAGCCGCTCCTTGTGGCGCACGCCGAAGCGCTGCTCCTCATCCACCACCAGCAGGCCGAGGTCCTGGAACTTGATGTCTTTGGAGAGCAGGCGGTGCGTGCCGATGAGAATGTCCACCTTGCCCGTCTCCACGCGCTGCACGATTTCCTTTTGCTCTTTGGGCGTGCGGAAGCGGGAGATCAGTTCAATATAGATGGGGAACTGCGCGAAGCGGCGCTTGAAGGTCTCGAAGTGCTGGAAGCTGAGCACCGTGGTGGGCGCGAGAACGGCGACCTGCTTGCCGTCCTGCACGGCTTTGAAGGCCGCGCGCATGGCCACTTCGGTTTTGCCGTAGCCCACGTCGCCGCAGAGCAGCCGGTCCATGGGCGTGGGCGATTCCATGTCATATTTGATGGCGCGGATGGCCGCGGCCTGGTCCTCGGTTTCGTTGAAGTCGAAGGCGTCTTCGAACTCGCGCTGGAACTCGTTGTCCTTTGAGAAGGCCGTGCCCTGGGCCGTGTGCCGCACGGCGTAGAGCTTGAGCAGCTCCCCGGCCATGTCCTGCATGGCCTTGCGCACGCGCGCCTTGGTCTTAGTCCATTGCTGCGAGCCCAGGCGGTTGAGCGGGGGCGCGGGTCCGGTGTCAGTGGAGCGGTACTTCTGGATCAGGTCCAGGCGGGTGAGCGGGACATAGAGCTTGGCCTGCTCGGCAAACTCCAGGACCATGAACTCGACGGAGAGCCCATCCTGCTCAATCTCCTTCAGCCCCTGGTACTGCGCGATGCCGTGCTCGACGTGGACTACGTAGTCGCCGATGCCGAGGTCGCGGAAGTCGGAGACGAACGCTGCTGTCTTGGATCGCTTGGGCTCGGCGGCGCCGCGCGTGGCGGCCACGTCCGCTTCGTCGGAGAGATCGTTGGCCCCGAAGACGATCAGGTTGGCGTCCGCGAAGCTCACGCCCGCGGCCAGGGACGTCCTTACGATCACCGGGACGCGCAGGTCTCCGGCCAGGTAACTGGCTTCCTCGAGCACGGCTTCGCCCCCGGGATGGGCCACCCGGCTGCCCAGCCGGTAGGGGACCTGGTACTCGCGCAGGACGGTGGCCAGCCGCTCCACTTCGCCCTGGTTGGGCGCGGCCAGAACGATGCGCGTCTCCGTTTTCGTCAGATTCTTCAGTTGTTCGGTCAGCGCTGGAATGGAGCCATGAAACCGCAGCGTGGGGCGCGTGGGCAGCTCGATCTCGCCCAGGGTCGCGTCTTCGTCCAGCACGTCCACCGCGCCCAGTTGATCCAGGTCGAGCCCCATGTGCGACTGAAGCGAGGCCTGCAACGCCTCGGGGCGCAGGTAAATGTCTTCGGGGCGGATCAGGGAGCCGATGCCGGAGCGCTCGTGGCGCTGCTCGACCTTGTTCCACCAGCGGTCGATCTGGTTGCGCACCATGGCCGGCTCATCCACAAACAGCGCGCACTTGGGAAGCAGCGTGAGCAGCGATTTTTCCGCTCCGGCCACAGCGGTGAAGAACTCCCAGCCCGGAAAGACGCTGACGCCGCCGGCGGCCGCGGCTTCGGCGGCCATCTCTTCGTCCTCCATCTCTACGCGCCGGCGGCTCAGCCGCGCATTCACGGCCGCCAGCAGATGCTCCGTTACCGGAGCCTCGGTCAAAGGCAGCAGCAGCGCCTCGTCGAGGCCCGACTGCGAGCGCTGGGTTTCGGGATCGAACTTGCGGATAGTCTCGATCTCGTCGCCGAAGAACTCGATGCGCACCGGACGGTCGGATTCAGGAGAATAAACGTCCACAATCCCGCCGCGGCGCGTAAATTGCCCCGGCATCTCCACCATATCCATCTGCGTGTAGCCCACTGAGGCCAAATGGCTGGTCAGCACCTCAAGGTCCACCTCTTCTCCGCGGCGCAGCGTGACGGCGAGACCGGCGTAGTAGTCGCGGCCGAAGAGCCGGAGCGCCGCGGCCTCCACCGGAGCGATCACGATCTCCGCGGCGCCGGTGGCCAGCTTCCACAGGGCCGCGGCGCGAGCCTCCTGCACGCCGGGATGGGGAGATAGATTTTCAAAGGGAAGCACGTCGTGAGCGGGAAAACGCACCACGCGCGCCGGGTCCACCGCGCCGGTCAGCTCGCAGCTCGCGCGAAGCATCGGCTCCAGGGCCTCGGCGGCCTTGTTGTCGGCCACCACCACGACTACCGGCTGGCGCGCCGCCCGCGCCATGAGCGGCAGGTAGAGCGCCCGCGCCGTCGCCGTAAGGCCGGACACACGTCTCCGCCCCGCACCCAGGCTCAGGTGCCTGCGGATACGCTCGAAGCCCGGTGAATGCTCCAGCTCCGCGAAGATCTCGCGGACAAACGGGAGGATCATGGGACTTCAGTTTAGCAGCGAGGGCGAGCGATTGTTCCCGGCCAAACGCATCCAATTCACGGCGGCTGGCAGGCCCCCTCAGTCTTAGGTCTTAGCTGGCCTTATAATTCCTGGTGTATCCGAAAAGGGGTTTGCTTCCACTCGAAGCGTCTTGGTGCGCTCCGCTGCGCGATGAAAAAGGAAGAGGGTATGCAGGTTCCGCAAGGGAGGGAAATAGTGACAACCGAGCCTCGTCTGGAACATAAAACGCTGAAGGTGCGGCAACTTGTTGAGGATTATCGCGCGGGCCGCATTGTAATCCCTGAATTCCAGCGCGAATACGTATGGCGGAAGAGCAAGGCTCCTAAGGCGACGTAAATAAATAAAATTTACAACTACTAAGCTGCGATGATATGACGTTGGGCATAAACACCGATGCCCAACCGGCCCAGTTCTTTGCTGGCATGTGGCCTCATCTGGACGAACACGCCCGCCGCCTGGTGGCCGCCTTAAACGGCCTGGTCGAACCACGGCGCGCGGCGAGCCGCTGCGCGATTACGAGACGGTAGTGCGGCTGATCGCCGGGACGACGACGGCCAAGGGCTTAAAAGTGACCTGCCGCCTCGATCACCGCAAATACCCCGTCGGGCGCAAGATCATGGATGAAGAGCTTACCCGTGTCAATCTGAAGCCCAGCAAATTCCATGGTGAATGGAACTATACGATTTATCCAACCGGCAAACATAAGTTATAAATGTTATTTATTTACGACGGCTAACCATCGCCTGCTTTGCGCCGGCGGCAACAGCGTGACCTTGCGCTGGAAATCGCTCTTCGGCCGGTATTTGCTGTATGGTTGATAACAGCAGTGATTGAGTGTAGCAGCAGTGGATTTGAATGACGGCAAGCCTGGAGGATCGGACCCATTGCGCCGCCGCTGCTCTGTTCAAGTCATGCTAGGCACAGGACCGATTGCAACGGGGGGTGAACTATGCGGCCGGAACAATGGGAAACATTCAAGCGGGCGGCGCGCCGCGAGAAGATGGACAAGATTCCGATGGCGCTGATCATCGACAGCCCATGGATTCCCGGATACCTGGGGATCAAGCACCTGGACTACTTCCTCGATCCCGAACTTTGGTTTCAATCCAATCTGAAGATCATGCGCGAATTTCCCGACATCATCTTCATCCCTTCCTGGTGGATGGAGTACGGGATGGCGGCCGAGCCGTCGGTGCTGGGCGCCAAGATCAAGTTCTGGCAGGACAACACGCCGAGCGAGTATCACACCCTGTACCATCTGGAAGACATCGACAACTTTCCTGAATACGAAGTGGAAGCCGATGGATTTGCCGGGCTGACTTTGCACCGCATCGCCATGGCGCGGCAGCGAATCCTGGACGCAGGATACATTCTTCCTATGGTGACCTCGCGCGGGCCGCTATGCACCGCGGGATTTGTGCGCGGCACGACGAATTTCATGATCGACCTGGTGGAAGATCCCAAGGGCGCGCACAAACTGATCGACCTGTGCACGCGGGTGATTATCGACTGGCTGAAGGCGCAGCAAAAGGTTATGGGCGACACAGTGGAGAGCATCTTCATCCTCGACGATATTGTGGGCTTCGTGAATGAAAAGCATTATCTTGAGTTTGCGCATCCGTATCTGAAGCGGATTTGCGATGCGTTTCCAAAGGATTGGGTAAAGCTCTACCACAATGACGCTGAAGTGGACGCCTGCCTGGACCACCTGCCGGACGCCGGATTTAACGTGCTGAACTGGGGCAAGCAGCGGCACATTACCGAGGTGAAGCGGCGCATAGGCGACCGGATGTGCCTGATGGGGAACGTGAATCCGCTGGAGATCGGAGTGCGCGGAACGCCGGAGGAGGTGAAGGAGGAAACCCTCGAGGTGCTGGAGGGTTCCGGCGGCGAGGGAATCATTCTCTCGGTAGGCGGCGGCACCAGCCCCGGAATGCCGCGCGAAAACATCCTGGCCATGCTTGAGGCGCTTGAAGAATTCAACGCCAAGCGCGCCGCCGGCGCGGCGGCAAGCGGCCGCTGAGGGAGTGATTTGATGCCCGATTACGCTTTGATGAACCAGCACCTGTACGAGGGCAATGCCGACCAAGTCGAGCGGCTGACGAAGGAAGCCCTGGCCGAGGGCCGTTCCGCGCAGGAGGTGCTGAACGAGGGATTGATCGCGGGCATGAGCGTGGTGGCAGAGGACTTCAAGCATAACGTGCTTTATGTCCCGGAAGTCCTCATCGCGGCGCGGGCAATGAAGGCCGGCATGGCCGTGCTCAAACCGCTGTTGGCCTCCAAGGACAGCAACGTCAAGCCCAAAGGTATTTTGCTGATGGGCACGGTTCGGGGGGACTTGCACGACATCGGCAAGAACCTGGTGGGCATGATGGCCGAGGGCGCCGGTTTCGAGCTGCACGACATCGGCGTAGATCAGAGCGTGGAAAAATTCATGGCCGCAGCCGAGAAGTGCAAGCCGACCATCATCGGCATGAGCGCCCTGTTGACCACGACCATGATGTACATGAAGACGGTGATCGACGGCTTTCACGCGGCCGGCCTGACGCACATCAAAATGGCCGTGGGCGGCGCGCCGATCAGCCAGATGTTCGCCGACGAAATCGGCGCCGACGGATACGGCGCAAACGCATCCGCCGCGGTGGATTTGTTTCTGCGGCTGGCAGGTGAAGCCTAACTTCACGGGATAACTAACTATGGCGACTTACAAGATCCTGTACTGGCAGGAAATCCCCACCCAGATCAAAGCCGAGGATGAGTCCGACGACGTGACCGTGATGCTGGACGAAAGATTCATGAAGCAGATCGATATTGTCGCCGGCAAACGGGGGCTGCAGGCCGCCGACGACTATCTGGCGCAATGGAAATGGAGCGAGGAATTTTCGCGCGAAGGTTCCGCGCGCGAAGTCGCGGAGGCGGTGAAAGCCGAACTCGAAGACAAGGACTGGTAGGCGCTTTCCACCCATGGCCGTCACACTCACCATCAACGGGCAATCGATCCAGGCCGTAAGCGGACGATCGCTCTTCGAACATGCCGAACTGCTGGGCATTGACGTTCCCACGTCCTGCCGCAAGCAGGGCAAGTGCAAAGAGTGCATGGTTGAAGTAGTTGAAGGCATGAGCGCGCTTTCGGCGCCGGCCGAGCCGGAGCGCCATCTGAAGGGCGCTTTTCGGCTGTCCTGTCAGACCTTCGTGACCGCCGAAACCGGCCACGTCCGCTGCCACACCATGCGCCGCGGACAGATGCGCATCGAGCGCCACGCTCTCGGGCTGCCGGGCAGCGATCACGCCTTCCCTTTCGATCCCACGGTCACGCGCGATGGCGATCGCATCCTGATCGACGGCGTCCCAGTGGAGCGCTCCACCGGGCCCATTCATGGCATCGCCATGGATCTGGGAACCACGACCATTGTCCTGCGCCTCATCGACCTCGAAAGCGGCGAATTGGTTGCGGACACTTCGTTTGAAAACCCGCAGCGCTTCGGCGGGTCGGAAGTGATGTCGCGCATCGCCTACGACACCGAACACCGGGGAAGATTGCTGATGCGCACGCTGGCCGGCTATCTGACCCACGCGATTGAAAAATTCCCCGTCGATCCCAAAACCATCTACGAGATGGTGGTGGTGGGCAACTCCACCATGCGCGATCTGTTCTTTTGGAAGAGCGTCTATTCGATCGGGCAGAGCCCTTACCGGTCGATCACCGAAATCGAGATGGCCGAGGGCAAGCGCACCACGACCAGCCTCACGCAGACCGGACAGCATAGCCTTTTGCCGATTCATCCCAAGGCCCGCGTGTACGGGGCTCCCATCGTCAGCGGCCACGTGGGCGCCGACGCCGCCGCCTGCATGCTGGCCGTCGATCTGGCGCATGAGGAGCGGCTGATCGCGGTCATGGACATCGGCACCAATACGGAATTGATCCTCGGCAACAGGCGCCGCATTGTGGCGGCATCCTGTCCGGCAGGCCCGGCGTTTGAGGGCGGAGCCATCGCCTGCGGCATGCCGGCTTTGGACGGAGCCATCGAAGAAGCGGCGATTGACGGCGGCGGCGCCTTCCGCGTCGGCGTCATCGGCGCCCGGCCGCCCCAGGGCATTTGCGGATCCGGCCTGGTCGACGCACTGAGCGAATTGCTGCGCACGGGACGCATGAATGAGAGAGGCCGCTTTACGGATGAGGTTCGGCGCGTCACGCTCTATCGCGGCGAATCGGAAGACAGGGACATCTTCCTGCTGGAAAGCGACGTCAACGAACTGGCCCAAGCCAAAGGGGCCAACGTCGCGGGCTTGCAGGTTGTCTTTTCGAGCTACGGCGTCGACTTCGACGATCTGGATGTTTTTTATCTTGCAGGGGGATTCGGCCGGCATCTCAACGTCGAAGCATCCCAGCGCATCGGACTGGTGCCGGGCCTGGCCCCCGCAAAGATCGTTCAGGCCGGCAACATCGCGATCGAGGGCGCGACCATCGCCTTGCTCTCCCGCTCCAAGCGCCAGGAATTGGAAGAGCTCGTAAAAAGGGTTGAACATTGCCGCCTTGAAACCCACCCCAACTTCTTCGATTTCTTCGTCGAGGGTTGCCAGTTTAAGCCCTTGGAGCCGATCTCATGCGCGCACTAGCCGAATCCATCGAGCTGGCATCGACGCTTGCCGAGGTCCACGTCGAGACCGGCGAATATGTGCGGCTGCTCGGGTTTCCTCGCGGCTGGGTGCTTCAGGGCCGGCCCCTGGAGTTGGCGACTTGGGCGCGCAACTGGTATGCGGCCAACGGCCGTCCATGGTTCTATGCGCGGCAGGCTGAGAGCCTTGAAATCGACGGTGATTCCATCCGCATCGATGGCGTCCCGTTCACCGGCAAGCGGCTCCAGCGCACGCTCCAGCAGGCCGAAGCGCACAGCGTGATTCTGGCCGCCGTGGGCGCCGGTCCTGAAGCTGAGCAAGAGGCGCGCCGCCGATGGGAGGACGAAAAGCCGGACGAGTATTTTTTCCTTGAGATGTTCTCATCCGCGGTGGTTGAACACCTGACCACAGCCGCCGGAGCCAGGTTGTGCGACTGGGCCGAGCCCAACGATATGGCCGTGCTGCCCCATTCGAGCCCCGGCTACGCTGAATGGGACGTGGCCGAACAAACGCGCTTGCTCGAGTTGATGAAGCGCACGCGAAGACAGCCTTTTCCTTCTCACCTGGAGGCGCTGGACTCGGGCATGTTGCAGCCCAGAAAGTCGCTGCTGGCCGTCTTCGGACTCACGCGCCACACCGAGCGATTGCGCCGGCTCACCGAGCTCGTTCCGTGCCAAAGCTGCTCGTATGGCCCATGCCAATACAGGCGCGCGCCCTACCGGCGAAATACGCGGCCCTTCGGCGAGCAATTCCAGAGTGGCGTTGCGGCGCTTGACCAGGACGCCGAGTACAGTGTGAATCGAAAGGCCTTGCAACGGTGGGCAGAGGAGCGGCTTTCGATGCGCGCGTGCCCTGACGGCTCGCTCGACGCTGTCTTTCGCTATGATGGAACCACCTGCACCAACATGGGCCGGCCCCTGACCTTTTATTATCATGTCAAACTGGGCCCGCGCGCGCAGGGGTACCCCATCCGGAAGCAGCGCTGCGCGCCCGCCCAGGACGACACCGGGCACGCGGCCATGTGCAAGTACATTGAGGATTCGGCAAGCTTGATGGCCGCAATCGAGAGCGAGAAGCCGCTGAGCGGGGAGCGGCTGAATGCGGTCCTGACATGGCGGCGCGAACCGTCCGCCGCCGGATGCTATTGCGAGCCGTCCAGCCGCGATCACAAGTGGGGTCTGGTTCTGGAAACGATACACTACGCGCTGGCGCAGCGCGAGTTGGAGCAGGAGAACAAATGACGATGAAGAAACTTTTGCAGGAGGCGGTTCTGGAGCGGCCCTTGCTCGGCGACGGCGCCATGGGCACGCAACTGATGATCGCCGGATTGGAGCAGGGCAATTGCGGCGAGGCTTGGAACCTGACCCATCCGGAGAAAGTGCTTGCCATCCAGCGCCGCTACGCGGAGGCCGGCTCGGAGTGCATCATCACCAACACCTTCGGCGGATCGCGCATCATGCTCAATCGCCATTCCGAGGCCGGCCGCGCGGTGGAAATCAACAAGGCGGGAGTGGAGATCGCGCGGCAGGCCTTTGGCGGCCGGGACGGCTACGTGTTGGGCGACATCGGCCCCTTCGGCGGCTTGCTTGCGCCCTTTGGCGAATTCACCCAGTCCCAGGTGCAGAGCGCGTTTGAGGAACAGGCCGCGGCCCTGGTCGAGGGCGGCGCCGACGCCATCATCATTGAGACGCAAACCTCCCTGGAGGAGCTTTTGATTGGCATCAAGGCAGCCCAGGCGGCGGGCGCGAAGTGCATCATCGGGTCCATGGCCTATGACGTCACTCTCGACGGCTCGACCTTCCGCACCATGATGGGCGTTGATCCGGAGCGGGCCGCCGAATTCATGGAGGAGAACGGCGTGCACATCGTCGCCCTGAACTGCGGCACGGGAATGGAAATGGACCGCGCGCGCATGGCGGTTCTGCGCTACAGAAGCGTCACCAGCTTGCCGGTCATGGTGCAGCCCAACGCCGGAAAACCGAAGCTGGTGAATATGAAGGTGGTCTACGATGAGACGCCGGAACAGATGGTGAAAGGCGTTGTGCCGCTTCTCGAGGCCGGCGCGAATATCGTTGGCTCCTGCTGCGGCAGCACGCCGGATCACATTCGCGCGTTCAGATCGGCTATGGACGAATATCTGCGCGCCAGGGGAATCGAAACCAAAGGAGCCCCACGTGAGAATTAAACTCTGTGACCTGAATCCCGCGGCCGGGGAAAAACTTCCCCCGCACGCCGACGACAAGTCCGGCATCGGGGTGCACTACGTGGACGCCTGGATCAAGCCGATGAACACCAAGCTCGAAGACGGGACGCCGGTGAAGTGCAAGCGCCGCGGTTTGAAGATCGTCCTCTCTGCGGGCCCCAAAAAGGGAGAAGGACTGATGCGCCGGATCGACGTAAGCTCCGACCCGGTCATCATGCTGGATGCGGCCCTGCAGGAAGCCGCCAAGGCCGCCGGCATCGAGCTCGTCGTGGAAGACGGAGCCGTCTTCGTTACGCTTTGACCATTGCATTCGACACCGATGCACTCCGCATCCAATCTCAAGGTTGCCGCTCGGAAACTCACTCCGCAAGATGGGGGTTCGGATAACGCCCGCGGAAATTCTCCTGGCACAACAGTCAACCACTTCGACCGGGTTCCGGCCTCGCTCTTCACACGCGACAGCCAGACAAACCGGCCGGCCCTGACCATCCCTTTGCCCAAGCCGGAAACGCAGCAATACCCGGCCTTTGACGATCCCGGCGTGCAGACCGGCCCATTTACGTTGCAGTACGTGGCCGGCCACGATAACATTAAAATGGCGATGCGCGATGTGCATCCGCAGGCCAACGCCGTCGAGAAGTTGTTTGTGCGGCGGGGCAGCCTGGGGCGCCGCCAGGCTTCGCGCAGGAGTTTGTAGCCAAGGGTAGTGACAAAAATGAATACACTGGAGTCGGCCCTCAACAACGGTTCCAGTCAAGCGATTGAAAACAAACGAGTATTTCAGTGCGGAAGTGGTGAAATTGGCAGACACACCATCTTGAGGGGGTGGCGCCGAACAGGCATGCGGGTTCAAGTCCCGTCTTCCGCACCATCGATTCAGGCACGGGCTAGCGGGCGGGCCTGGAAGGCGGCTTAAGAGATGCATATTCTGTTTTATTTCGTCATCACTCTGCACGTGCTGGTGTGTTTCTTTTTGATCGGCGTGATCCTGGTCCAGCAGGGGCGCTCGGCAGATTTGGCGGGTGCGTTCGGCGGCCAGGGCTCGCAGACCGCCTTCGGTCCCCGCGCGGCCGCCAACGTGCTCACCCGGCTCACCACCTGGTCGGCGGTCGTCTTCATGTGCACGTCGGCTTGCCTGGTGGTGATGTACGTGCGGTCCACCGGCTCGAACTCCGTGCTGGAGGGCGCCAAGCCGGCTCCAATCAGCGCTCCCGCGCAACCGGGAAAAAAGTAAATCGAGCCGGATGTTCAGGCGTTCCGTCTGGATTTTCGCTGCCGATTCTGAAATTGCGAGGGCAGACCGTGAAGGGTCTGCCCTTGGTGTTTATTGCCTGCCTGCGTGCCGCCGGCGCGGCGGCGATCATACCGGCGGCAATCCCTCGACGACAGGCACGCCGGGCGGAGGCGTGAAATGGAAGGTTCCCGGCGGGATAGGGACGTCGGGCCGCTCGCGGGTGAAGGTGAAGCGGGTGAGCGCGCCGCCGGTTCCTTTAATGGCGATGCCGGTGATGACGCCCCTGGCGGTGACGGTGAGGGCAACGTGCGCGATGCGATCTTGCGCGTCCTTGGGCTGGCCGGCGAGGGTGAAGCAGCCATCTGGAGCCGACGTCATGGTCAAGTGGACGAACTCCTTTTCGAGTTTGGTGTGGCCGAGGAGATAGCGCAACGGAGAGCGCAGGTCATTGAGTTTCTTCGCGGAGATGCGCTCCACCTGGGCATTGCCGGGGGTGTAGAACCAGGCGTATTTGCCGTCGAGGAGGAAAATCTTGCCTGGGGGCGAGTCGTACTCCCACTTCATGCGGCCGGGCTTTTCCAGGAGCAGCGTGCCGGCGGCTGTTCGCTGCATTCCCATACCCCGGTAAGTCTCAGTGAATGCGGTTTGGAGGGAGTGCAGATGGTTGTAATGGCGGTCGACGCGCGCGGCGAGCTGCTTTGCGGAGGGCGCGGGCGCCTGGGCAAAGAGACCGGCGGAGAGGAATGCGGCGGCCATAAGCAAGCTGCCGCGGCGCAAGGGCGCGACGGCGCTCACTGCAGGTCCTGGGTGCAGGCGGTGCCGCCTTTGGGGTCGTACTTGACGCTTCCGAACTGGTCGCTGCAGAAGCCGCGGTCGCCAGTCTTGCCCAAGGTTTGAGGAACGGCGGTAACTTCGTAGCCGGTCACGCGGTCGGTGCCGTTGACGGAAACCTTGGTGCAGTTGCCGATCTTAAAGACGTAGCCGGACTTGAAGCCCGAGATCAGATCGCCGTTCAGGATCTGCGAGGCGGCGGGAGTGGGCGGGCCGGCGCTGGGGTCGCCGCCCAAGGCCGCCAGCGTGCAGGCATAGCCGTTGGCCGGATACGTGGACTCATACTCAATCTCGGCCTTGTTGATGGCCTGCACGGAGTTGATGGCTGAGACTTCGTTGGCATGCTTCTTCAGCGTGCCGAAGGTGGGGATGGCCATGAGCATGAGGATCAGGATGATGGCGATGACGATCAGCAATTCCATCAGCGTGAAGCCGTTCCGCCCCACGGACGAAGACCTGTCCGCGGGGACCCCGTTCCGCCCCACGGACGAAGACCTGTCCGCGGGGACCCCGTTGGGCCGGCGCGATGCGGTCTTGGGAGTTGCCGGCAATGGAGCGGCTGCGCCGCGACGGACGGAAGAAAGCGAGAGCTTGCGATTCATGGAATTCCTGCGCCTCATGGAACGGGCCGGAAGCTCCAGGCCCATTCACGAAAATGCTACAACGAATAGACGCGGAAGGGAAACGGGACGCTCGGTAAGTGTGGCTCAGTTTGAAGGGTACGGGCTTCAGTTTGAAGGGTACGGGCTTCAGCCCGTACATCAATCGAACAAAATAAATGTGGGCTTTAGCCCCTGAGGG
>JABEBX010023210.1_pt1 | contig 14529 bp, 17 predicted proteins | sample 7245971 | NCBI WGS metagenome assembly JABEBX01 (sample SAMN14506365, study PRJNA622280) | hot springs metagenome | biome: hot spring [ENVO:00000051]|acidic hot spring [ENVO:00002120]; feature: spring [ENVO:00000027]|sediment [ENVO:00002007]; material: sediment environment [ENVO:01001048]... | reverse complement strand
CCAGAGCCTGTCAAGGTAGTGAAGATTGGTAGAAACGAACCTTGTCCTTGCGGCTCTGGCAAAAAGTACAAAAGGTGTTGCGGTGCCTAAACGGGGCTACTCGCAATGAGGTGGTGGTATCCTGCCGGCCAGCGTCTGACGATAGTTCCAGGACGTCGTCGCGGTAGTTGCCATCGTAAACCAGAGTTGAATCGCACTGGGCGGCCCATTCCCGGATGTCATACAAGGCGTTGCGCTCGATCACGATGTTTTTCAGCAGCAGCAGGATGGCCTGTCCGGCGTAGCGAGGCTGTCCCATCGTCTCGGTGAGGCGCTCCAGCCTTCAGATACCCTCCACATTAAATTTTGCGATGGAATGGGTCTGGCGAGGGTTCAGCGTGTCAACTCTCGCAAGGCCATCTGTTCTGGGGGCAACTCTGGGGGCAACTTTCAGGTGCGATTTGCGAAATATAGGCCATTTTGCTGCATTTGGACACCTATTCAGTAGCGTCTCTGCCAATTGAACGTATCGAGAGTCCGTGCCGTAACCCATCTCGTTCCTTCGCCAGTTCCGCTGGACAATGGAATCAGCATACCCGATACCCCCCCTCCCACGTCGCACGTTGAACGTCGGGGGTGCCTGAGCCGCCGATTCTGTCCCTTGTCGTCTGGGCCGTTGGTTCAAAAGGGTGCTTTCGAAGAATGAACCCCCAGTGGCGTTCGATGGCGCTGGCATGCCTGGCGGTCTGTCGTAGCCGCCAGACTAGGAGCCGAGTGCAAGCCTCTGGCCCCTGGCTACCGATCTGCCACCGGGTGCGACGCATGAAGCATGGCTTTGCTGCGATCGTGTTCTGCGTGTTCCGGCCATCTGGATCTCTGTACCGGTCATCGAGCGCGAGCGGCTTGAGGAACACAAGCGCGTGGGGCCACATGACACGAAGCCTGGCGCCTGCAGATGCCCCATCTGTCCCCCCCGCACCTCGTGGCAATCCGACTCGCGGAGTGCGATGGCGCCCCCGAGGCACTCCCTGGCGTGCAAGCTCTTTCCGATTACGACCCGAAAGTCTTTGTATCGCTTGAGTTTCCGCGGCACCATGAATTCGATGCGCATGACCTCGTTTGTGCTGGGAATCGACTTTTGGAACTGGAAGTTGCGCGATTCGGGCACGACTTTGTATTGCAGAGCCGCCAGATGTTCCGCGACATCGGTCGGCTTCTCGCGAAGGGGAGATCGCATGAAGGAAAAATCGAAGTCCCTCGTTGCTCTGGTCCCGGAAAGGACGAGCTTAAGCGACTTACCGCCGACCAGGGCGAACTCGTTCGTGGCGGGTCCCAGTGCTGCCCGCAGTTCCAGCAGATGCGTCTTCTGCGGTTCGGGAATCAAGCCGCCTTCCACATTGGCTCAATCACCTTTTCGAACAGGTAATCTGCCTGCTTTTGGTCCCACCCTCCCCGTGCATTCAGGTCGAGGAATGCCTGCATGCCGGAGACGACAGGGATACTGTCGGAGCGGCGCACGAGGCGCCGGCGCTGGCAGTCCCTGTGCAAAGATGACGCCCACGATCCCTGCCGCGCATAGAGTAGCGCCGATTCCGAAGTTCGTATCGTCTAGCCAGTCTCGCGCGGCAAGACACACATGCGCCACCAACATCAAGTTGGTCATTAGCCGCAACTCCCGATGGTACCAATGATAGATACGCACTTACCCCGTGGGCAACGGGTACTCGCGGCACTCGATCCGGTCGCCGTGGTACTCCACTTCGAGGACCACGTTGACGATTTCCCCCTTGCCGATATGGTCAAGCGCCGCTTGAAAGAGTTTCCGTTGCCGCAGCGGCGTCACATTGGGAACGATGATGACGAGGCCCGCGTGGACTGGAGATCGGCTGTAGAGCGCAAGGAAATCCGATCTATTGTTGGTCACGAACGTATAGCCGTGCTCCAGGATTGTCTCCATCAAGTGCCAGTCTTTCGCACCACCGAGACCGAGATAGGTCACGTGGTCCGCAGCATGTCCGGCAGCATGAGGCAGTTCGACCAGGGAGGTATGCAGGCACTCGTCGATGAGGAATTTCGCTGGCAACAGACTCTGGCTCAGGCTACCGCGCGGCGCTGCCGGGTGATGCGGACCGGATTCCTCTTCGCCCAGGGGCGTTGTGCCGGGCGGCCACGGCGCGGGAACGCAGCCACGTAAAGCGGGGCAAGCTCTACCTGTTCGTGACTGAGCGCCGGGTATCCGGCGAGGATCTCCTCCACCGTAGCGCCCTCTGCGGACATCTCCGCCACCAGTTCGACAGGAATACGGGTGCCTTTGAAAACCGGCGTTCCGCGCATAATCTCCGGGTCAGAAACAACCATCTCCCGCACCTTGTGCAGCCGCTTGAGTTCCTGCTCCACTTCCAGCCGCGCATGTTCCACTTCGATCACGAGCGCAGGACCGCCTGTAACCGCAATGGAATTGATCTCCGGCTCGGCGACAATCGTCCGCGCCACCTCGCGCCGCGTTGCGAGCGGCAGCAGCCGCACGCCCTCGGCTTCAAGTCGGAGATAGACGAGCTGCTCTGGCGAGAGAAGCCGCTGCGTTTCACGCCCACTGCGCAGTCTGTGTGGACGGATCAGACGCACATCGATGAGCTTCTGGACCGCCTTCAGCGGCAGTTTGGCGACCGCCGAGGCCTGAGCCGGGGTATAGGAGTTTTCCGTCATGGGATAAGTCTACCCTGAACGGGGATGCTTTATTGCAATATTCTTGGTGTAGATGGTCTGTAGCGGTCAGTGGATTCAAGCTTCAACGGCGATGAATCTCACCCAGATCGGCGAAGCCAGCTTCGCGTCCACCAAAGCCTCAGACCATGTGCCGCTGGTTTGGATGCCATTTTGGGGAGCAAAGCTAGACTTCCGCATCACGTGATGAAGACGATCATCCCGGTCAACGGCGAACATTGCGTCGAACCAGGAGATCGAGGAGAGCTCGCGGCTGGGGTCGAGTTCATTTGCGACCGGATTCCATGGAGGAAAACTCCAAGGAATCCGGTGTGGAGGCCGTCGCTATGCAGGATCATGCATAGCGCCCGGCAAACTATCTGGATTAGTCCTTGCCCGTGTGTTTTGGCCGGGTGCCGTAGTGGTTGATCCGCGCATAGCGGCGGAGATCCGCCGTCAGATAATAAACCGCACGCCCGTCGCGGATGCATTTGAGGTCGCCGCTAACTGTGCGATAGGCCAGTTGTCGGGCGGACATCTGTAACCTCCTTGCTGCCTCTCTTGGTCGCACCCGCAGTACATCAGACGTCTGCTCCGTTACATCGCTGTCGTTGCCCATGATGTGCCTCCTTTCGCGGCGCCTAAAATGCGCGCCTTAACCGACAGGGGCCACAGGTGCGGGGGGGTGCGGGGGGCCGCACCCTGCAGAAATCGCACGATTCCCAACAAAAGCCGGGCGTATTTTTTTGATTTTTTAAGGACGCGCTACCACATGGTGCCGCCGCACCTGTGGGGCCGCATGGGGGCCACAGTGCTGCAAGATGGAGCGTTGCCATCTCCTGACGAAGAGATTACGGTCCCGCCCTGGCTTACGGTGGGGTGGTCGCCTCTGGACGGCAGTCCGTCGGTACCGAGTCGCAACAGGAGGATCCCAGTGGTCAGAGTCTCCGGCCATCAAGCGGGTTCGAACCCCTTTTAATGAAGAAGAGGCTTTTGCGTGCAGAGCACATTTGCCTGAGATTTCGCTACCGACCCTGGAATAGAGGGCAGCTTGGCCACAAGGAGGAGAACGGGGGAGCTACACGAGCAGATCCGGCAGGAATACGAGCATGGTGCCAGGACGTTCGCGCGGTAGAGCGGAGATTGGGAGTCCATCGGTGGGAGTTGCGGCGGGCGCTGATCGATGCGGTGCCGTCGAAACAGACGACGCCGGAGCGGGAGCGGTCGATGTGGCGCGCGCGTTGTCTTACATCAACGCGATTCTGGAAGATGATCGCTGGCCACCGCGCAAGCAGTACCATACTGAGCATCGCATCTGGATGCGGTCGGCGGGAGATTATTCCCTTGCTCCATATCCGCCATTTCTATATATATCTGACTTCGCCTTTCGGAACCGTTCCTGCATTCCATCTTTCCTGGTGTTCGCCTCGTATCGCTTCTTAAGCTCATTTACGGACGAGCGATTACGATTTGTAATCATGGCAGTAGATTTTTCTGAGATTCCATAGCCTTCCATGAGGATGGCAACGTCACGTTGCTTGGGTGTACCGCAACCAACAGCCTGTATCACGTTCGCATCAATCTTGCGGCGGAACGACCGATTTGCAACTCTTATCTCTTTAACGCGCGGATCCCGCCAGAACTGTGGCGGAAATTTGCGCTGAGGCCGGTAACCGGGAGGATAACCACTCACATCGAATCGCACTGTGTTCTTTTCGAAGATAGCGATGACATACGGATCGTTGCCAGGGTCACTCGCATCGAAGGGGTGGATTTCCGGTTGCACAGTTTTCTTGGTTTTATCGATATGCCCCATTGGAGAGGTGGACTCGGCCGCGGAACTAGCCGACGCCGCGGCATGGTTTGTCGCGTTTCTGTGCGAATTGTCGGGCGTTTGACGAAGATTGGAACTCGCCTGCGGGTCATCCTTTGCAGCAGCCGGATCCTGTCTCGCATCGCCCGAGCCCTCAGAGGCGGAGATCCCATCGGGATCTCCTGCGGATGGGGATGGGTGAGCAATGGGGTCCAGCGCATCGTTGACCACAGAACCCCCAATAGTGGTGGACGGTTCCACTTGACCATCCAGCACGTCAGTCCCAGCATCCATTGCCTCTAAAGCCCCTGCACCTGTTGCCGACGATGCATCAGTCGACTGACCAGCATCAGGAGCGACATTCTTTGCATCGAGCGAAGCGGGCTCCTTATGCGAACCAGACGGTGCGCTGGCAACAGATTGGTCCGCAGGTCGATCGTCTGGAAAAGCCGCGGGGCGCTTTATCGCCTCCTGTGCTAGCGTCTTTGGTAGGCATGACTTCGTACGAAGAATATCATCGAGATCGATCCCGACTTTGGTCAGCAGACCATCTACTGTTGTCGCTATGCTCGCGATCTGCTTCACCAACGCCATAGCCAGCTTAGTGTTGGTGCGAATGGCGAATTTGGCATCCGCAGCAATCAGTTTGACCGTGGTTGTCTTTGATTTCTGCCAGAGGGTCGGCGACGTCTCATCCTCAATGGGGAGGCCGAGCGGGCGTTCTGCACGGGCGATAAGTACGGCATATCGCCGGCACTGTTCGAGCAGCGCGATGCGTAGTTCGCAATAGGGCATCAGATGTTTGGCGGCGGCACGCTCCTCGTGCCCAGTGGATTTGTTTGCGAGCATCGACTTCAATTTAGCGATGAATTCCTCAAACGTGGTTGTGCGTAGATTGCGCTCGAGGGTGGGCAGTACATCTTCGGGCAGACTTTCTCTGATCAATTGCTTTTTCATGCTTCTCCCTTTACGTCCTGGTGTTCCATGCCTCTGTAAGGTTTCATCTGCAAACACGGCTGAACTATCAATGCTATGCAACTGTTTTTCGAGCGAACCGTTCTATGTCCAGCATTGGGGTAACGTGTGCTGGCACTCTGAAACATTGCCTTTCTCGATGCCAGAAGAGTAGTCCTTCAGGTAACTTGTCCCATAAGCGCTGGCGCAGTGTGGCCGCCGATTACTGACCCATCCTGTCCACCAAGTTCGGTTTCCGCACTCTTCTTCGTTTCCACTGCTTCCGTACCTCCAGGCCGGTACCAGTCCATTACATGCAGATAGTGCTCCAGCGTGGTCGCCGAGGAACCGTGCCCCATCAGCAGAGCGATCGCCTGCAAGTCCATCCCACGGATCCGGTTGGTACCGAACAGTTCTATCCGAAAGTCTTCAGTGTTGTTAATCCAAGTCAGCGTCTCCGGATGCCGATGCAGGATTTTCCGTGCCACCGGGTGCATGGCCTTCCAAAGCTTCAAGAGCATCATGTTGGCGAACGAATGCCGCAACAGATGGTAGTGGAACTTCTTGTTTTCGGGGAAGTCATCCTTTTTGACGCGGACGGCCTCCTGTACACGGGCGACGATCGCCTCGAAGTCGTCCTGCCTGAACGGATCCTTTCGAGAGGCAAAGAGCAGAGCATCCTTCCATGTTCGTGTCTTCTCTGCACGATTCTTGGAGTCGTATTTCTTGACCTCTTCTTCGGCTCTCTTGCGGATCTTCGCGATCCAACGTTTCACCTGATCAAGTTCATCCTTCGGAATCAGTACGGCCACAGGAAGGTCGCGGCGGGCGTTCGACGTTTTGAGCTTGCGTTTCTGCCATGGCCGGATATGCAGGTGATCGGCCTCGTCGAAATCTCCAAGACGCAAAAATGCAGATTCGGCGCGTCTCAGCCCCAGGCGGTACCCAAGAATCAGGGCAACCCGTGATGCCTGAATGATGTGTGCATCCGGATATACCGCGACGCTGCCGAGCCAACGGAGCGCGGCTTTGTACTCGTCGACCGTCACTAGATTGGCGTCAACTTGCATCAGCCCAAGTGCTGGAATCTTCTCGTGCAGCTTGGATGCCTCCGTCGCACCTGGCTTCAGGAAGCGCAGGAAACTGTGCATCGCCCGCAACAACGACTGCGAATGTCCACGGCTCCTGCGTACCCCGGGATCGGGTAGATCCTCGCCTCGAAAGAACTCGTCTTCGTCAAGGATCTGCTCAATGACCTCTTCCCATGTGTCCTCGTCCACATCAGCCGGATTGCCGCTCTCCAGCCGAGGCATAAGGCGCGTGGCGATCAAGGAGACGTACTTGTGGATCGTCGAAGGAGAACAACTTTTGAGCAGCGACAACGCGAAGTTCCCCATGCAGGCGCCAATTGGATCGACGCCTTTGGCCAGTTGTTGAAGAGCTACTCTGTCGACCGGAGCTTCCCGCGGTAAGGCCTCGCGCAAAGCGCGGAGCCACGCGGGTCCCGATCTTGGATCGCTCGGCTCAGTGGATTGGCTCCTCTGTCCGGCTTTGGCTGGCAATATGCGCGCCGAGGTCACATCAAATGGAGGAATGTCGTAATCCCCCACTCGTTTCAGAACATCGAGGCGCAGACTGTGCGAAATGAATTCACAGCTGCGATGAGCGACTACTGCTGGCGGCAAGTGCAGGATCGCCACCTTGCGGGCTGCCTCAATCAGTTTGGGAATGTTAATCTTGTTGGGTAAGAGATAGTGCTGGTTGCTGATTCGTTCAAGCTCCATGATCGCTTCAGATGCTTCAAGAGGGCGACCTGCGGCCGAAAGGAGGTCGAGCAGTTTGACGGAGTCGGAGTGTGCCAGAAACTCATTCAGCAGGACTAGTGAGTCTTCACCTGCGATGAAGAGCCTCTCTTCAGCCGTCTGACCTCTTCCAGGTAAAGATAGCGGCACCGCCGCTAATGTCCGGTGCAGCGGGACGCGACGGCTCCTGGTTTGCTCCGAGCTGGTCTTCAACGATCCGATCAGTGCAGGAACATACTTGAGATCCAGAATCTCGAATTCGAGGATGGATGAGATGAGGAAAAGCTTGAACAACGCTGCTGTTCCTTCGACACCATCCAGTGAACTTCCGTTGTGTTTCCCATCATTCCGACGTTCAGCGAACCATGCGACTGCTTCCTCATAGGTCTCATCCGGCGTTCGCACGCCATTCGCAAATGGATTTGATGGAGTAGGATAGCTGATCGATACTGTTCGCATCTGGGCTGTTGCCAGAAGCGGACACACTTCCATCAGCATTTCGTTCAAGGTGCTGAATATCTTTGGCAGGCTGACTCGTGGTGGAACATTTCTGAGGATTTCCTGCTTCACCCGAATGAGATCATCCGCTGAGAAGTCGTCAGGAATCCTCCTGAGAAGCACTTTTGTGGAGGGTTCGCTGCTTCCCTTAAAAATGGACTCCAGGATCCTTCGTGGATCGCTCCTCATTTCGCTCCTCCCGGCACCCAGTTGAACCCGAGCATTTCCAGACAGAGTGGTAGCTCCGTTTTTAGGGTGGTTATGAACTCCGAGTAATCAAAGCTCGAATACGGCGACCAAGGCTCGCGGCCGTGGGACCAGTGACCCATGTAGGCCTCCGCGTGCTCGTGGCTCACACCCCTCACTCGGAGCAGGTAGCGAATAACTTTTCGAGGCGTGTTGACAGGGAATGGAAATCGATGGCCTAGCGTGTCGCGAATGCTTGTAGGCGTTATTGGGAGGGGATGGCCTTTATCGTCGAGGAGCCAAACGGAAGATTTCGGGAGTTTTGTCGTGAGACGCCGGATCTTCGCGATCGCTTTGAGCCGCGCCTGGACTGCGACCATATGATCCAGTAGATTCCTGTCAGCCCAGATGATCCTGGTCTTGTAACCGTCGACGAAGTCCTTATCGCTGAGTACGCCGACGGGGCGACTCTCGGCAAACGCTTCCATCTCCTGGTACGCGTCCCGAATCGCGCGAGTCCCGAAGCTGAAGAACTGATGCCAGACCAGGTAAAGGACTGCATCATTTAGAAGACGAGGGATGCGATCTGTCTCGAACTCCGACGGCTCGACTCGAAAGAATCTCCTGCTGTTGTTCTTCAACTCCTTCACTACCTTTTTCACACTCTCGATCGAGGGAAAAGCCCGGCACCCGACGTAGGTATCCTCAGGAGCTCGTGCGGCCATTTTTGCCGGGGGCACGTAATCCGCACCCCACATGCGGCGACTACTCTCTTCGAACAGATCCAAGGCTTCCTGTGATCTCAGCATGGCGTAGTGGAGTTCTACGCTTGCGGACGTCTGAGGGACGCCGAGGACAAGACAGGCGATTGCCCGCTCACCGCCTGTGATTTGGTGGAGTTCATTCCAGCGCAGGTGGGAGAGACGGTTGAGCGTGATTCTCTTCTCAGGGTCGACTCGACCGAGCCACTGCTTTATCGAACGGTCTAAGTTATCTGTCCGAAAAACGGCTGCCGATCGAATCTTTGCTTTCTTACAATGCTTGAGCAAAAGATCTGTTACCAGCTTTGTGGCCGGATACCTTAAGAAATCGCGTCGTTGGACCTCTTGGTCATATACCGCCGGTACCTCCGATCGATACTTCGGCTGGATTGCCCACCAACTCCAATACCCATTTGGATCCTCCGCGGTCGGGGACTGAAACACAAACTCGGATTTAGGCAAGCTCTCAAGTCTTAGCTGGAGGATACGGTCAATGTCTCGTCCTGTGTCGATGGCTACGGCGATGGCCGTCGCTGCAGCAAGATCTTCACCAGAGATCGTTGGGTCGTCAGCTGCTTGATGCAAGGCAGGGAGGAGGCTGTTCCGCAATTCCGCTGCGCGCAGAGCTTGTGAATTCCATGCAAAGACCGGCTTTTCGATTTCAAATGACCGGATCGTTGCGCGCGCAGTTTGTAGAGCTTCTTCACGATTCGCAGCCCCTGGGACTTCGCTAGACACATCGAGGTGTCCACTACCGACCTCCTGTGGATCGAGTCCGAGATCGAGCGCCTGTTCTTCCGTCAACGACCGCTCGATGAAGAGTTCCTGCCCCACTTCACCGCCGGGTTCTTCTGGATCTCCTGAGACAATCTTTTGCGCGAACCGAGTATTGCCGTAGTCAATATAGTCGGGATACGACGGGCGACGTGGCCGGCGTGTACCGCTCGCACGGGTCGTCCCTTCTCTTGGCCCGTGCAGGCAATTGCAGTAGTTCGTGATCCTCGCGAAGTGCATTGCGAAACCCTGGCCCATGGGGAATTGCCCCTCAACTCCGGGGTTTCTACAAAAGTCCTCTGGCAATTGTTCGGGAAGCAGATACTCGATAAGCCCGTCGAACGTGGGGCCGCTCAGATCCCGAACCGCTCGTGCATAGTCGCCGGGAAGGCGGGCGGTCCGCAAACTGGTGTTGGCATTGTGTTGAGTCGCCAACTGGCTATTGTAGGCTGCTTGCATAGCCACGCCCTTTTGGATATCTGTCCAACGCGCGTGCAGTACTTGCAGCTGCAGTGCACCATAGCGAACTGGAAGATCCACCTTGGGGTTGGTATCCGGGTGGGCATTACACAACATTGCGTAGAGCGGACGAACTCCGATCTCCCGCCACATCGGATGCTTCTCTTTGCTATGATCGTCAACTGGCTCTGCGCCACCATGTGGATTCACCACTTCGCCGAAGACCTTCTGTATCTTGTCGGCGTTCAAGACGAGAAAGCTTGTCAGCTTGGCCCAGCCTTTGAACGGAGGAATCTTTCGCCATGCGGGTAGAGCCTTGAATGTCCTGCGCAGATTGGCGGCAACGAGAAGGAGACACTTGAGGTCATCCGGGCAGTTGGTGAGTTCCTTGAATTTGAGGAAAACCGTGTCAAGGTTCTTCGGCTCGAGGATGGCCAGCAGGTCTTTGTAGTCTCGACTTGGGGTTGAACTTCCAGAAACACCCGACATCAATAGCTTCTTTCTCTGCATTTCTTCGCATCGGACATCCCGTTGCCGGGATACGAGCCCCGCTGGCGGTAGCGTCTTGGCACTCGGATGAAGCGGTAATCCGCGGCTAATCGCGTGTAAATCCCTCCGGGACGAAAGCACTGTCACGTATCCCGGAGGATCGCTCAACCGCGATCAATCGGGGATATATCCAAATGACGTCAACAATCACTAGTACCATCGGCATTTCTGCCGTGGCCTTCCAATCCAGATTCGCTTCCCATGGTCCAACGCGCGTCGAGCGGCTTTAGGGGCGGGGCCGTCAGGATGCATCTTGATCAGGGAACTTGGCTAATGCAACAAGGCTTGCCAGCCGATATCAAGAAAAGTGGGTACATCCCCGAAGGGCGGACGTCAATTTAACGAAGCACCGGGCTTGTCATGGCAGATTAGAAGATCGCTCATCTCGACGTCTTCTCAATGAGCCTGAATCCTCCCAACGAAGGCAATACTCAACATGACGTACAAAGCGGAAACAGCGGAATCGAAACGGCCACGCCCAGGACGCCGAAGCCGTCTCGACTCGTTCCGGGTGCCATCAGGACCGATTGATCCCCCCTCGGACGAGTTCAGGAATAACCTGCAATGGTTCGAGAGATGCGGTGGATTCATCGTCCGGGACAGTTGCGGCGACGACACTTGCGCTACTGACCTCGAAGTCAATGCGGAACTGGCGCAGCAGCTTCGCGAAAATCTGGTGAACGTTTCGAAAACCTCCGTTTGCGACCATTTTGTCCCCTACCCGGGATCGAAGAAGAATATCCCGCCGTTTCCGGTAGAAGAGGATTATTGGAAAGCTATTTCCATCAGCAAGGCATTGATGAACACGGCGATGAAGAAACAGGAGTTCGCGCGCGCAGCGGTGAGCGCATATGCTTGCGGAGTTCGCCCAAGCGACAAACTCATGGTGCTCTCTAAGTCAGAACACGCTCAATTCGGTCGAGCCCTAATAGACTTGGTTCGTCTAATGGATCTCAAGTTTCTACGATGGCAAATAGTAGGCTTTAAGAAAGACGGAGATCTCCCCAAATTTGTCCCGAAGAGATGGTGTGATCTGCTTAAGCTTCCGTCGAATACCCCAATGCATTGGATTGCTGCGAAGAACCCAAGCCATTTAGCCAGCAAAAACGCTATTGCCATACGAGTGACAGAACGACGTGGCAGATCGGCTGAGTTCAGCGGCACTTTCCACTCGGTCATGCTTGTCGCGTACGTCGTTAAGATGTGGGGCCTGTCCTCCAGCAATGGGTAAACGGCTCATACTTTTGAGATCTTCTGCAACGACTACTTCTCCCGGGTGCAGGTCCGAAACATCCTGAGAAGCTCAGGCCCGGAGCGTGTCAACAGGCTTGAACCAGGTGTCGCGGCAATTTAGTGTCATCTGTCTGGCGGAGGAATGGGGTTTCTGGCCGTTACCGGCGGCCACAGTGACGATTCCGAAAGCTGAGATTGTCGTTGGTGATAAGCGTCTCGTCCGATGGTGTCTTCGGGAAGGCTATATCACATTTGCCACATCAAGCGCGTTTGTCCGTCGAGCCGACATTCTCAGGGAATCTTCCCTGGGGCACCTCGAGTTGGTGATACTTCTGGTGATACTTGGTTTGGGAATTCCGTGCAGCGAGGTGCAGTTCCATGCAACAACTAAGGAGTTATAGTATATACATAACAAAGCACTTATGCGGACGTGTGCGTGAGGGTGCGGTTCGGTGCAACAGGGCGAAAACGGACTTAAAATCCGCAGGCCCTAACCGGCCGTGGGGGTTCAAGTCCCCCTCCGGGCACCAGATTCTAAAAGACTTATAGGGAAAATGGCCACCTCGCGAAAGATGGCTATTGGGGGTTGGTGCCTGTTTTAGTGCATGTTGGAGTAGTTTCCCGTCATCCTGCCGTGGTCGCTTTGGCCTTTCCGCGACACCTCACTCGCCGGGCATCTTGCGGTCTACGATCCGCTCCACAACTGAGAGCTTGTGCTTGGGCAAAAGGTGGCTATAGCGGGCCGCCATCGCGATGGTCTTGTGCCCTGCGGCCTCCTGGATCTCCTTGATCGTAACTCCTGCCATGGCTAACCAGGAGCAGAAGGTGTGGCGATTGCTGTGCCACACGTAGCCGACAATTCCGGCCTCCTCCAGACAGAGCCGAAACCAGGAACGGTTATCGAACTGGCCCTTCTTGGTTGCCCGTGGAAAGATCCGCTCTCCCCATTTCTGGGTTGGCTTCCGCCTCGACTCGATGGCGGCCATCGCCTCACGATTCAGGTGGATGGTGCGCGGGGAACTGTTCTTCGTTCTGGTCAGGTCGATGACCTTGCGGACGGGATCAAACTGAGCCCAGGTGCATGTGTATTGCTCGCTCAACCGCATCCCGGTGTGTACGGAAACGACGAATTCGGCCAAGTGCACCGGAAAGCGCTCTGCAATGACAGCGTGAAGGCGCGGGTATTCGGCGTCGCGCGACAGATAGCGGATCCGGCCAGTCGCTTCCGGCTGCTGCCGAACCAGACGAGCCGGATTGACCTCAACCTTGTCATTCGCCATCCCCTCCCGGTAACAGAGACTCAGGAATGACTTGTAGCGGTTTGATGTCGCTGGAGTCTTGAAGGCTTCCGACAGCCAGCTGCCGATCTCCTTCGGCTTGATCTCTGCCGCGACTCGGGAGCCAAATTTTTTTCGCACCTTCTTTGCCTTGGATACGTAGTCTCGGGATCCACGAGGCTTTTCAAAGACACCTTTGAAATGTTTTGACAGTTTGCTTTTCGCCATTGCTAACTCCCGCTAGGGATTGAAGTTGCTTGCCGCCGGGGCGACGCGGCGCCTCCCATTCAGAAAGATTGGGGGGCGGGTTCTGATTCCTGTCGCCGACCTGCGGAACGATGCGAACGGTGACCACCCGGAACGGATTGTGGCTTGAGCGGCCTCCTTATGCGTTCGGTTCCCATTCTGTTTGCCGGAGGGGCAAAAATCATGGCGCAAGGTAGCGGAAACTTATCAAATTTGATAAGCTGCTTGGGAGGGCAAACGTCCAACTATAGATTGGAGTGTTGATTTTTATCAGGACGATGACGGAAAAATGCCCGTCATGAAATGGCTGGACACCCTGCCAGAGGAAGATCGAGGCAAGGTCATTGCCCGTATCGATCTGCTGAAGGAGGGAGGGCCTACTCTCGACTATCCCTATACTTCTTAGATTGATGGGCGGCTCCGTGAAATTCGGTTGCGCTTTGGGAAAATGCGTTACCGGGTTCTGTACTTCTTCGATGACGACCGTACAACGATTTTGCTGCATGGCCTGACGAAGAACACTCCGGCAGTAGAGGAAGCAGACAAACGTATTGGCAGCGCGAGGATGGCAAAACACGAGGCTCGTTTAGGCTCGAAACGCTCTGTCGGGACCAGACGCGGAAAAGGAGACGGAAACAAATGACGACAGCTTGGGATCGCTACGTAAAAAAGGAACTCCGCAAGCCCGCAGTCAAGAAGGCGTTCGAAGAGGAGACTCAGGTATTGAAGATTGGCCTGGAGTTGGCCAATCAGCGACGGCAAATGGGGCTGACTCAGGCCGAGGTTGCTGAGAAGATCGGGACCAGTGCTCCGCAACTCAGCCGCACCGAGCGCAAGCCCGAAAACGCCAACATAAGAACCTTGATCCGGTATGCCGCAGCCGTTGGTATGGATCTGGACATTCGCCTTGTTGCGCGCGGATAACAGGGCAGAAAACAGGCCAAATCTGATGGCTGTTTTGATGGCTGTTCGTTTCCAACTTTTCTGCATTTCGGTGCGATCCTCCTTCGGTGCTAACGAGAATTGACCTAGGGATACTCTGCAAAACTGACCCACCAGTCACGAATCAAGCTTGCAACTGAGGGATGTGGAAGGGTGCGGGGATGATGAAGCATCCTGTCCACGGCCAAGCGTCCTTGTTGCATCTGTCATCGTTGGTTTGGTCCCGACAATCGAGTTGGCCATAGGCAGCGTGTCTGCAGTCGGCGGGAGTGTCAGTTGGCCCGACGCCGGAAGCAACAGGCGGCATGGCGGCGGCGGAATCCGGACTACTTCGCCGCCCGGCGCATTCAGGT
>JABEBX010015913.1_pt1 | contig 14540 bp, 15 predicted proteins | sample 7245971 | NCBI WGS metagenome assembly JABEBX01 (sample SAMN14506365, study PRJNA622280) | hot springs metagenome | biome: hot spring [ENVO:00000051]|acidic hot spring [ENVO:00002120]; feature: spring [ENVO:00000027]|sediment [ENVO:00002007]; material: sediment environment [ENVO:01001048]... | reverse complement strand
AAAACAAACTTTAAGAAATTTTATAGAAAATGATGTTTTTTTTCGCCCTGATTTTCTTCAGGTTCAGGTTCATAAAAGTCAATTTTACCGCAATTCGGGCACTTATACAGAGTGAATGTCTGCGTTGTTTCTGAAAGGTCATTCCAGCCTCCTAAAAACATACCGCCAATGCCAGTATATCCACCGACCCTAAAATTCATATTGCCTGCCTCATTCATTTCTACATTGCAGTTTGGGCACATCCTTGAAGCCATAAAATTTCATTTCAAATTATTATATAAACATTTCCTATACAAATTTTATGGCTGATTTTGGTGTTAAATAAAACTTTACAAATAAATCCCTCTTCAATTGAATTGATGTAAATTTATTTGGAGTATGGAACATTGCTATTAAAAATAATAAAATAAAGCAGGCTTATAATAAATGCCCCATTTTATCCTTTTTTGTTTCAAGATAAAATTTATCGAATTGTGTCGGCTCTATTATTATGGGTATTCTCTTTGAGATTTTTATACCGTGTTCTTCCAGATATTTTATTTTTTCAGGATTGTTTGTTATTAATTCAACAGATTTTATCTTAAAATAATTTATTACATTAACCGCGTAATTGTAATTCCTGTTATCTGCCGGAAGTCCCTGCTCAATATTTGCTTCCACTGTGTCTTTTCCCTTATCTTCCAGGCTGTAAGCCCTTATCTTGTTGAGAAGTCCTATACCTCTGCCTTCCTGCCTGAGATATATCAACATACCATATTCCTGCTCACCAATATATTTAAGGGAGTTTAACAGCTGATCCCTGCAGTCACAGCGCATTGAACCAAAAACATCACCTGTAAGGCATTCAGAATGAATTCTTACCGGTACATTTTCCTTTCCTTCTATGTCTCCGTGTACAACTACAGCGTGATCTGCATTATCATCATTTTTAAATACCCATATAGTGAACTGCCCGAATTTAGATGGTAATTTTGCCTTTGAATAAAATTCAAACATTGTAATCGCTATAAATAGCTGAATTCTATAAAAAGATATTTAAAAATTTTTTTTAACCCAACACTTATATGGTGGTGTGTATAATCAGCTTTAATTTCAAAAAAGATTCTCTGCATATAATTACCACCATTATTAAAATGATTTTTCCTCAATATCTGCCATTATTGATGAAAAACCCAATAATGCGTGCTGGGTGGAAATATATCTTCTTTGTAATAGAAAGAATATACACTCAGACCTTTGGCAGTATAAGTCCCTGGAACGATGCCGAAATAATGGACATCTTAATCCGGTAAGTCAGGGATAGCCTGACCAATAATCATCATTGATTAAGTAACATGTTATTGAAGCCACTGGAATTATTTCCCTTGAATTTTATTGCGCTCATTATAAGATTCTTGTCGAATCCCTCAGGAAGGCCTTTTCCATTAACAAAATCAAACAGTATAAGTTTGAATATATTCGTATATGTAAAGTTAAGTATGAGTCCCAGAATGAGAAGTATTAATCCGGCTGAAATTAAAGCTACTGTCAGATAAGCAGTTATTCCCAGAGTAAAAGCCGAGGCGATTAAAAGTATAATGCCGGAGCCCTCAAATATTAATGTATACAAATCTATGTATATAATACCACCGAAGGTATTGCCAAAATTTTGCCTTATAGTTTCAACACTTTTTTTGATAGCATTGATCGGTCCTGTATTATAATCAAGAATAGCCGGAACTGCAAAGAATGTTGCAACTGTTATTGCAAAGGAACCTATAGCGCCTATTAGAATTCCACCAATGCCCCTGAACCTTGATTCTATTGCCCTTAAAATCATTAATAATATACTGTATAAAACAGCCCATTCAAGCGCCTTGACTGCAAATTTTCTTGACTGTGAAAAAGCATCTCCAAAACTTATTTTATTTCCGCTGTTAAATGACCTGTATGATATCATCATTGTTAAAATTAAAAGCGTTGCAATAAAGTATATCACAATATAAGAAAAGAACAGGCCGGCTATATAATAATAATCAATATATGAGTTGGAGAGTGGAATGGAAATAAAGATGCCAATGAATGTTAGAATAAATACCAGTGCACTGATTATTCCTATTACTACAGGATAAATATATAAGGACTTTTCTCTGGATACGCTCTTTCTGACAGTTTTCGCGAGTCTCCATCCATTTTTAAGTCCCTCAAACATAGAGATGCATAGAAATCTGTACTATAAAGCTTTCCGTAGGATTTTATGTTGTATATTATCTGTTGTGTTGAGAATGAAATTTTTTGGGTATAACTGCGTATTTTCATTATCTATTGTTCATAAAAGATTAGAATTCATAAAAAGAAACCTCTTAATTTTTATATGTAAATTCAATACATAATTGACTATGAGAGCATATGTCATAAAAGAATCACATATTAAAAAATTGAAAAAAGAATATGATATATCTGAAGACAAAGAAAAAAAGGGAATAATAGCTTCAATTATAAGCATATACGAATCTTTGCTTTCGCAAATTGTTTTTATCAAAGTTTACGAGGGCAATGATATAGACCTGAAGATAAAATTCAAAAATAATCATTATAGATACGTTAAAATTGTCTCATCAAGCAGGGATAAATTCGATATAATAGATCTGGATCTGGTTGAAAGAAAAATCAGCAGGACAGATCTTTTTACAATGATTTATGATGATTTAAATAGTGATAAAAAGCTATCCCCTGCTACAAGAAATGAAATATTAAAATATATAGATTTTAAAAGGAATAGAAAAAGGCTTTTATGGTTATTTTATAATGATAAATCCGGGAAGTTATATCCAATGAATGAAAATGCTGTTAAGGATCTTATTGTAAATGACATTGAATCCCTATTTCTAAAAAAAGGGGTATACAGGTCATACAGTGGCAGTATACCTGTGGAGAAGATAGACGGATACTGGCAATCCTATATTTATAAGAGGAAGAGAAGCGAACTTCAGATATGGAAGGATATTGTTACCGGATAAAAATTTTATATTAAGAATAAAGGATGGTTATATCCATTGTAAACCACTGGCGATTATATGGAAGGTTCCATATATTCTATGCATATAAACATGAATTTATCAGAATGCAACTATTGTCCGGTTGACTTTTACTTATCAATAAAGATTATTTATTTTAATTTTATAGCATAGCCCGGCAATTAGTTCTAAATGAGAGTCTGTGGTTATATTCATTTCCCATGCAGAGAATAAATTATTGAAGCCAATATCTTTCTTCAAACATTTACATTGTCCTTATTTCTCTTCAGAAAATTGTCCCGGCATCTCTGTTGAATAAAATATTTGGCTTTTATTCCATAAACAGATCTCCTTTTATCCATTTACGAAGGAAACTTTTTTTCATTACAGGTAAATTGCAGTATACAGGAAATTTTATAATATATAAAAACCGGAAATACACACTGAGAATGTTAAAAATATTGCTACAGAGATAAGAATAACAGATATGAGTTTACGATACATGACTATGGATTTAGAAGAACATTGAAATGCCTGGAAAATTTGAGTATTCTGTGCAAACCGGCCAGTTATCATAATCCAATGAAACCTGGCTTTATGTATATTGAATCACATTAACATACTCTTAACCCTGTCCGGAATATCTAATCGGATTAAATAATTTACGTAAAAATATATGACTTTCACAGTTCAGTAAAATTTAAATTGATTGTTAATATTAATGTTTTAATGGCAAAGGATAATCAGAATGAAAATTTCCAGTCAGGAGCTGGACTTATACGATATTTTAACGAAGAGGAAATAAAAGGTCCTGCCCTGGATCCAAAACTTATTCTTTACATCGGGATAGCAATGGGAATAATAGTTGAACTTGCCCATCTTTTCTGGCCAATTTAGAACATTTGAATAAAAACACATATCTTTTCTTTCATAAAAATGGTTATTTTAAATGGATCCTGTGATTATTTACAGGAAATATGATAGTTAAATTTCGATGTATTTAACCGGTTATATTTCCTGCGAAACTATACCTGCAGTTGTATTTAAGAGCATAAACAGGTTTACATGCAAAGTGATATAGCTGACTTATCCATTTTAGAATATGTATTTTAAAGGAAAATTTTTCTTATGCATATAAAGAGAATAATAAAATTACCGGTATATGTTAAAACGACATTAAAAAAGTTTTAATCTGTTTATTATTTTTTTCTATTTAAAAAAACATATTCATATGAATTATATATAATCATATAAGCCATTACAATACTATAATTATGATAGATTATAATAAAAAACCAATTTTAATATTCTGGGAAACCACAAAATCCTGTGGTCTTGCATGCCGGCACTGCCGTGCTTCGGCTCTGGAACATTCTCTTCCGGATGAACTTTCATACGATGATGGAATAAAATTTTTGAAATCAATAACCGAATTTGGAAAACCGTATCCTGTCCTTATATTAACAGGCGGTGATATGATGAGGAAATATAAAATAGATTCTATAATAGAAACAGCTGAATCTTTAGAAATACCTGTATCTATAAGCCCGGCATCCACATCACTGTTAACTCCGGAAAGATTATCATATTTTAAATTACATAAAGTTTTATCGGTGTCTTTATCACTGGACGGAAATAAAGAGATTCACGACTGGCTCAGGGGGCCCGGCGCATATGATATTACATCAAATCTCATAAACGATGTTCAATCATCGGGATTAAAATTGCAGATCAATTCTGTTGTAATGAAGAGGAATTTGTATTATCTTCCCGAATTATTAAAGTTCCTTACTTCAAAAAATATAAAAACATGGGAAGTTTTCTTTTTGATAAAAACAGGCCGTGGCATGGATACAGAGGATTTAAATCCTGGAGAATATGAGGATGTAAACAACTGGCTGGCATTCGTAACAAGATATGGAATTAGCATAAGAACTGTAGAATCGCCAATTTTCAGGAGAATTATGGATACAGGATATGAAAATCACAGTGGAAAACTTTTCTATGAATTAATGGAGAAAACAGTAGAACTCCTTGGCATGCCTCCAAATAAATTTGTTCCCGTACACGGTTCAGAAACCCGCGATGGAAAGGGGATTATTTTTGTATCTCAAAACGGCGATGTATATCCAAGCGGTTTTCTTCCTTATATAGTGGGGAATGTAAAAGAAAAAAGCATAATGGAAATTTACCGCACAAGTGACATTCTTCAAAAATTGAGAGACCATAACAATCTACTTGGATATTGTGGAATCTGTAAGTGGAGTGATTCCTGCGGCGGCTCCAGGGCACGTGCCTTCACATATTTCAATAATATCTTTGCTCCCGATCCTTCCTGTATTTATTCAATACAGTGATTCCTCGACATTATAGACAACTACAGGTATATCTGTATATCTTTTTAATTCATTTTTAATATAATTGTATTCGTTTATACTGTTTTCATCGCTGGTTTCAATGCTGTTTTTTCTAAGAATTTCAGGAAAATCATTATATTCTTTAACCGGCGAAATATATATTATATCACCCTTTGAATATTCAAATGATTTCAAAAAGTTTACAGTATCTATACAATGGTCTTTTCCAAAACCGGACATTACAATTAATCCTGTATTTATTCCGGCCTCTTTAATAGACTTAATAAATTTTCTCTCAACATTAAGATTGACCTTTTTATTTAAAATTTGCAAAATTCGTTCATTACCACTTTCGACTCCTATATAAATACGCCTCAGCCCCTGATCTTTAAGAAGTCCCAAATTTTGTTTCTTTAACGGTGTTGTGAATGCATCCGAAAACGAATATAATGGCATATTAAATTCATCTTTAATGTATTTTATATAATCTGTTAACAAATTCATATTTACACCGATAGAATTTGCATCACCCAAAAAAATTCCATTTATTGATTTTATTGAATTCTTGTAATACTGTTTAAGTGATATTATCTGTGACTTCAGATCATCCATACTCACTAAACTATATTTTTCATCCTTATACAAATTGCAGAATGTACATTGATTCCACGGGCATCCCCCTGAAATTCTTATATACAATGAAAAATATCTGTCAGGCGGTACTATTGGTATTTTATCACCATAAATTTTTATCAATTCATTTCCACGTTCTCTTAGATAGTTATAATTCTTAACATGGCTTTTCAATAAAGGAAAATTTTCAGACAGATTATTAATTTCTGCATAGAACTTACCGGTAATTTCCTTAGCCTCAGTTATAGAAAGTTTTCTTACATATCTTTTATTCTTAATATAGCCCAATTCCAGAAAGTCATTCATTTTTGTCCTTCTGTATGTTTTACCATTGAATGTATAGTATATCATATCCGAATCTGAGTTTAAAGTCAGCCACTGATTTTCGGCATCAATTTTTAAAATTCCGTCCTGTTCTACCACATACACACAGGTTTATAATTAAAAAACTAAAAAGTATTTCCATCCGGATATTTGATCCTCAAACTAAAACAATAAAATTTAATAATTAACAATTAATATATTTCAATGGCTAAAATCGAAAATCATTTAAAAAAGAAAAAGAAAAAACAAAAACTTGAAAATGAGAATGAAGTTTACACAGACGATGAGGAGAAACAGGAGGAGGAAATAGATGAGGGTGCATCGGATTTCGACCACCATTTATGAATTTTAATTTTTATCATCTGTAAGTATTAAGTCATTTATGAAAGAGAAATTGATAATACACCTATTTGTAAAATAAAGAAATCAATATTATATTTATACCGTTGATTGTAAGCCATTGTCAGGAAAAGTGAGGTGTTTAATCTAAACTGGTTCAGGACTCTTTAAAACTAAATTGTGAAGAGATATCCAAGCAGTGATGAATGGCTTCTTTCGGCAAGTAAAGATCAACTATGCAGTATCTCTATTTAATAAATCCCTGCACGTGTGTCAAAGCCAGTATAGAACTTCATTCCATGGCATTCGATAATTTTTAATCCCTATTATATTTAGGATAGTTATCATTTTCCTCAAAATATTTTTTTAATTCTCTCTTCAAACTTCTATCCTGTACTTCTTTTCCTTTTGTATAAATTACTCTATAATACGATGTACCAACTATAGGATATTCCCCATCTCTAAAATGCTGAGTGAGGGATGATTTAATTTTACCCCCTCCAATATATATAATTCCATTTTTGTCGGCAAGTTCGTATATACCAAATTCATCTTTTTCGGAATCTATTAATTTCTTATTAAATTTGGACCATTTCTTATTTATTGGCATCAGACATAAAATATATTAATACTTATAAATTTTTTTAAATATTAAATCCAGAATGTTTCATAACCTTCTTTTGTTTTATCAACAACGTATATACCATCAACAGGTGCAAATTCGTCAACGGGGCCTGGTTCTATTTTATCTCTAGTTAATCCAACATTCGCCATTGCAGTTTCGCATGCTATTATTTTAATGGATTTTGACTTCACATTTTTTATAATGTCCAGTACAGGTTTGTACAATACCTGGTCTTTATTCAATAAAGATACGGCAGGTATAAGAAATATCAGCTCTATTCTCATTGAAGGTTCATACTCCTTCATCTTTGCGGCCATGCCTATATTTGCCATAAGTTTTGCCATGTTTTCTCTGCCTGTTTCTATAACAAATAAGATTTTATCTGATATAATTCTACATTATTTTAAATTATAAATTTGTTGCTAAACCGGTTACATATTATTCTGAAATCCGATATATTTTAAACGAACATTATTATAAAATTTTTAAACATTTAATATTCCTGATATTTATCCAGTTTCTTTATGATTTTATTAGCATTCTTTATTCTTGCATCCCTTATTCTGGTATAACGGTATTCATCAACAATTACAGGCATATTTATGTTCTCTGCTTCCTTTAATAGAAGCGATTTCAACGCATCATAATTATGTGTTTTACCAATAACAAGTGTATATAATTTAATATTGAATTCGTTTATAATTTTCATCCATACCAGTGGGGAGGAAATTAGCATTAGAACGCCAAGAAATCCAATTACAGAAAAAATTAAGTCTGATATGCCTACCTTTTCATTCATAGAAATCACAAAAAATACGCCCATTATCCATATTGAAATTACTACATATAAAAGCAGAAATCTTAAAATTCTGCGATTTTGATTTTCTGTCCTTGAGTAATAGGTGAATATAATCTCTGATTCCAGTTCCTTGTCCGAAAGTTCAACCAGTGAGTTCTGTTCCACATAAATCCTTTCAGGTTTATTTTCAGATACAATGACATATCTGCGAATGTGCTGGTCTGTGACATAAACCTCTGTATTATAATTACCTGTTATTTTTCTCACAGTATCTGTTAATCTGGAATCAGGTTCACCATCCGGGCTAACAGGACTTTTTATTACTCCTATTTTATCAAATAAGAGAAAACTGAAAACAGTCAATGTAAATGGTATGAGAAGTAAAAGTGAAAAGTATGTATGCAGTGTTATCATGGTAAGAATCGACTCAATGATTATGTAAAAACCGGCCAAAATATATAAAAGGGGCCCTTTAATATTTTTAAAATGGGTGTTATTTTTTCTCAGGCTGCGATAAAGGCTGTATGCAAGTATTAATGTAAAAGCCACAGGAATAACAATTACGCCCAGTAAAAACGTTACTTTCTTATAAAGTACGGAAAAGAATAACAGAGAAAAACCAAAAGCGAATATAAAAACTAAAAATTCTATAAGAAAATAATACAATCGCCTTCTTTTATCTGTTTCCATAAAATAAAATATTTTATGTATATATAATCTTTTATTTTTCCATTTTTTATAAAATTACGGGAATTTAACATTTATAAAATTGTTAATCTCTATTCATGCACTATTTATTAATATAATACTGTTATATCTGCAACCATCCGCGATTTTTGCATAAAATTATGCCCGCCATCAATCTGCATTAAATCAAAAATATAATATTTACAATTATGTTGAATAAATAATTACAGTTCAATATTTGCCTTAATAACTCTGAGTGCATTTTTGTATAATACATCATCTGCATGGTTGCCAAGTCTATCTTTTAAAACATGGATATCATTTATGCTTTTAAAGTTTTCAGGTGTATCTTTGATGCCAAGAAAATCAGTACCCAGAGCAACATATTTCCATCCGTATTTATCGCCAAGATATTCCATGCTTTCAATTATTCCATCAATATTTTGAGTTTTTAAAGTACTGTTTATTGCTGTTATACCCATAACGCCTCCGGTATCTATTATAGCCTTTATACTTTCATCATCTATATTCCTTACATGGTCTTTTATAGTTTTAAAATTAGTATGTGAGTCAATCACCGGTTTTTCTGAAACATTGCATGCATCTATTATCGTATTTTTACTGGCATGTGCAAGGTCTATTATAATTCCCTGTTCATTGCATAATTTGATTAAATCTTCGCCATAGCCTGTTAAACCATAATCCTTTTTTGAACTGCACGATGCTGCAAATTTTGTGTCATAATTCCATGTAAGTCCAAGATTTCTTAAACCGAGGCTTCTGAGTAAAATTACATCATCCGGTCTGTTCATTGTGTCTGTACCCTCCATGGATATTAAAATTCCTGTTCCATCCTTAATGTCACTGTTATTTCTTATTATTCTAATTTCACCGTAATCTTCCAGTTTTTTATAAAACTTAAACTGTTCAAACATTATATCATATAACGGCACCATGATATCATTTCCATCGGGAGTTCTTTCAACAGCATGTGGGAATACAACACCAAAAACAATACTATTTCCTGATTTTTTTAACATGTCTATACCGGACTGCCCATTTCCATGTATTACATCCTGAAATGAGGATGAAAAGGCTATGTCTTCATGAAGGTCAATAAAATCCATAAATTGAAATTATTAAAAGTTTTATAATACTTTGCTTTATTATCCCAATAAATTCAGGAAATAGAAGAAGAATATAATGCCAGAATATGAAATATCGGTGTTGGAAAGACTCCAAGAATTATTGATCCTGCAAGAATAATACTCAGTGTAACTATTTCTATTGAATTTATATCCCGCAGTTTTACAAGATGTTCATTGAAGATGCCAAAAATAGAATACTGGATGGTATGGGTCATGTATCCTGTTGCGAGTATTATTTGAATTATTATAAGTATGGATAAGAGCCCGAGAGGCTGAAATGATGAAATAATTATTGACAGCTCGCCTATAAATTCGCTAAATGGGGGCATACCCATTGAACCCACCATTCCGGCAATAAGGAAAAATGAAAGATAAGGCATTTCCCTGTTTATACCTCTCAGGCTGTATTTCTCTATACTTCCTGTTCTCCTTTGAAGAAAGGCAAGGGAACCAAAAAGAAGTGCAACTACAAAAGAATGGCCGATAATTTGATACATACCGCCTGAAAGGTCCATAACCGATGTATAACCATGAGTTAACATTGATGTGGCAAATGATATTGTTATAAAGGACATATCCGATGCACTTGCATAAGCAACCATCCTCTTCAAATTATTCTGTGCCATTGCCACCAGTGTGAGATAAATAAGACTGAAGATTCCCAGTCCTATTAAAAAATATATAAGCAGTAATGGAAAAATCTTATGTATGGGATAAAGAATACCAAGAAGCCCGTAGGCACCCATTGGAAGCAGTGCACCTGACAGCATAACCGAGGCAGAATACGGTGCATCTGTATGCGCATCCGGAAGCCATGCATGTAATGGGAAGCTTGGCAGTTTAACAAAAAATGCCAGAAGGAATCCGAATAATATAAAGCCGGTATAAAATTCCGGAATAGTTTTAATAAAATTATACTGCATCAACAGCCCAATCTGGAATGTAAATATGTGGAAATCATAAAAATAGAAGAGTGCAAGAGTAAAAATAGAAAGTAATAAGAATAATGATCCAACATGCATATATATAAAAAACTTCATGGCGCTTTTTTCTTTATTGTTTTTACCATACCTGCTTATAAGAAAAAATATCGGTATTAAAATAGTTTCCCAGAATATATAAAAGAAAAGAAAATTTCTTGAAATAAAAAGGCCAAAAAGTCCTGTGCCCGAGAGCATAATCAGTCCGTAGAACTCAGAGTCATATTCCTTCCTGCCAAGAATAACGGCAAAAAAAGTAACCGAAAGTGCCATTATTACTAAAGTATCTGTTAGACCTGACAATGCACTGGAAAATGAAAGCTCAAATGTAATGCCTGAAACTGAATAATTGGCCAGCATTATATTGCTGTAAGAAATGAAATTTCCATTGTAATTTTTAAACAGATAAAATGAATATACAATAAATATAAATAATATAGACAAAACGCTTACTGTCGAAATTTTTTTTGAATACTTTCCTGAAAAGAAAGATAATCCTGACGTTATCAGAAATATTATTAGTATTAATATTAGTATCATGAGGTCACCGCGACTTATTTCCTATTGTTCGCCATTTATATATTTAAAGGATTTATAACTTTCTAATACTTTTCAATATACTAAAAATGTTAATATAATAATTTACATAAATTAATAATTGTAAAGATTTAACTTTATCCTGTAAACCCAATAGATATACCAAAAAAATTGAGTGAAATTTTATACAATAACCATATAGTCAATTGCCGTAGTGTTAGAATATTACTATGAAGTTGAAAGACTATTAATTTATTTAATTATATTTTTCATATATCTATTCTTTATGAATAATATTAATCTATAACATCACCAGAATTGAGGATAAAGACGAATTTTCTCGCAATTTATATGAATTTATTAAAGTAAAGAAGAGGCATTATGATTTACTAAAATTCGAAATTTGTCTAAAAATTTCTGAATGCCGAAGCCATCTGCGTATTTGACCCCGCTGTAAATTCATCTTTTGATATCACTATTACACCTGCTGATACATTGAATTTCGAGAGTTCATCGTCAACAATATCCCGGAGTCTCCCGGATCCAATTCTTGCATAAATTCTGTATGACAATAATCTTTTTGCTATTTCCTCACCTATTCCTGTTGCAACTACGGCACCGTTTTCGCCTGCATATATTCCCGCACCTATTATTGGAGAATCTCCGACTCTACCCCGGAGCATTGGAAAGCTTCCTCCTGTTGATACTGCTGCAGCAAATTCTCCATTGATATAAGATACGGCGCCAACAGTGTCATGTGAAAATTTTTTGAAGTATGCGTAGGATTTTTCTTTATCTAAATTCTCTTTAAACTTTTGAAGCATTTTTTGATCTTTTTCAGTGAAATTATTGTATTCTTCATATCCCATTTCACGTGCAAATTTAACTGCGCCATCCCCTGCAAGCATTATATGCGGACTTTTTTCCATTACATCTCTTGCAACAAGTACCGGATTTTTTACGTTCTCAATCGCAATAACGGATCCAAATTTGCCCGGAACCATTACAGCAGCATCCATCTGTACACTTCCATCTATTCTGGGAACAGAGCCTGTACCTGCATTGAACTGTATGTCATTTTCCATACTCACCACAGCATTTACCACAGCATCCAGTGCAGAAGCTTTATTATCAATTTTTTCTATTAAATTATGAAGTTTGTCGCTGTATATCACAGGAGAACCTGCGCCTCCATGTACAAGAAGTGTGTTCAGCATGCTATGGAATCATTATTTGTTATAAAATTATTGTTATAAAAGGAATTCAATGCAAATTTATATATTATATTTATTGCTATAATTTCTCGGACTTATAATAAAATCATTAAAGCGGTATGATTCTGAATTACCTATTATTAAAATTGTAAACATATCAATCTCTTCATTTAAAAAACTGTCAAGCGTGGACAATATAACCTTCTGGCCGTCCCTGTATGCATTTTTTATAATTCCAACAGGTGTACTCCCATTTCTGTATTTCATAAATATTTCCTGTGCCATTACTATCATATTTTTCCTGTTCTTGCTTACAGGATTATAAAGGCCTGTTACAAAGTCTCCCATGGCTGCCGCTTCAAGCCTTTTTAAGATCACATTTTCCGGTGTTAATTTATCACTGAGGCTTATTGAGCAGAAATCATTCATTAGCGGGGCGCCAATAAGAGATGCTGCTGAATTTATTGCAGTAATTCCAGGGACAATTTTTATTTCTGTATTATAATTGTGGGCTGCAACCATTTCAAGGATTATGCCCGCCATTCCATAAATCGCAGGGTCTCCACTGGAAATTACAGCAACTTTATAGCCATTATTCGCATATTTTATTGCCTCCTCTGCCCTTTTAAATTCGTCTGTAACCCCGCCGGAAATAACTTTTTTTCCTTCGAGCATAGATTTAATCAGGTCTGTATAGTAGCTGTAACCCATTATAATATCACAGCTTTTTATAGCATTTTTTGCATAGTCCGTAATGTTATCTGAATTTCCAGGACCTGTTCCCACGACATAAATCATTCCCATAGTCAAACATTGCAAATTATTTTATAATTTTATCGTGAATTGCATTGAACAAAACAATGAAGTGCTTTATTAATTTTTTGGAATAATAATATTATAATACATAGTAAGTTTTGTATTTAATTATAATAGTATTTAATTATCTTAAACTAACATCGGCAATAAACTTATAGACCAATAGTCTCCTGCTAGAAATGTTTAAATATTGCTATCAGTTATTTATTAATGAATGAAACGCTACCAATGGACGAAAAATATAATATAAATATTGGAAAGTATAGAGAAGAATATCAAAAATCCATGAAGGATACCGGCGCGTACTGGCACGAAAAGGGTATGGTGATAGACTGGTTTGAACCATTTGAAAAGGTTCTTGATGATTCTAATAAACCCTTTTATAGATGGTTCGTCAATGGTAAAACAAATATGTCATATAACTGCCTTGACCGGCATATAAACGGTGGAAAAAGAAACAAGGCGGCAATAATATGGGTTGGAGAGGATGGAAGGGAAAAAATTGTTACATACTACGGCCTTTATAAAAGAGTGAATGATTTTTCAAGAACTTTATTAAATATGGGAATGAAACGCGGCGACAGTGTTACATTATATCTGCCGATGATAATTGAAGCCCCAATAGCAATGCTTGCATGTGCAAGAATCGGTGTAGTTTTTAATTATGTGTTTTCCGGATTTGGTGCAGAGGCACTTGCACAGAGGATTAAGGATTCAAAATCGAAAATGGTAATCACGGCAGACGGCGGCTACAGGAAGGGCAAAATTGTGGAATTAAAGAAAATTATTGATGAGGCTGTTGACATTTCAGGTGGCGTAGAATCAATAATAGTTGTTAGAAACACAGGAAAAGAAGTTCATATGGAGACTGAAAGAGATTATTACTGGGATGAGGTACTTGAAAAAGGTTATGTAACCCCTGAGGAAATGGATTCAAATGACCCTTTATTTATATTATATACATCGGGAACTACAGGAAAACCAAAAGGAATAGTACATGGAAACGGTGGATATGCTGTATGGATAGCAAATACATTGAAGTGGGCTTTTGACCCAACAGATGAGGACAGATGGTGGTGTGCTGC
>JABEBX010020213.1_pt1 | contig 14559 bp, 18 predicted proteins | sample 7245971 | NCBI WGS metagenome assembly JABEBX01 (sample SAMN14506365, study PRJNA622280) | hot springs metagenome | biome: hot spring [ENVO:00000051]|acidic hot spring [ENVO:00002120]; feature: spring [ENVO:00000027]|sediment [ENVO:00002007]; material: sediment environment [ENVO:01001048]... | reverse complement strand
GGGATCGCGGACATCGAAGGCTTCTCGCACCTGTTCGTGCTCTGGGAGTTCGACCGTTCCGACGGGTTCGATCTGACCGCCTGTCCGCCCTCCGACGAGCGCCGGCCGCACGGCGTCTTCGCCACGCGGTCGCCGCGCCGGCCCAACCCCATCGGCCTCACGGTGGTCGAGCTGCTGCGCCGCGAGGGCGCGTCGCTCCACGTCCGCGGCGTGGACATGCTCGACGGCACGCCGGTGCTGGACATCAAGCCTTATCTCTCCAGCATTCCGGCCGAGAAGCTGCGGCGGGGATGGCTGGCGGAGGCGGAAAACGCGAAAGGCAGCTTCTAGGGCGATCCTGGAAATTTAACAGTGGAAATCGCTTGGCCCGCTGCGCCTTATCTCATCCATTTGACAATGTGACACATTTTGTGTCACATTGGGAGTATGCCCAGCATCAACACCCGCCAGCTCCGCGATACCCGCCAGCTCTTCGCCTGGCTTGAGGCCGGCGAAGTTGTGGAACTGAGGAAGCGCAACCGCGTCGTCGCGCGCATCGTTCCCGAATCGCCCCAGCCCCGCCAAGTTAAAGTGCCCGACTTCGAAGCTCGCGCCAAGGCCATCTTCGGCGACCGGACGATCCCCATCGTCGACGACTTGATCGCGGAGAGGAATAGCCGCTATTGAACGTATACGCCGACAGCAGCTTTCTCGTGTCGCTCTATACCATTGAATCGCACTCCGCCGAGGCGCGCCGGCGGATGGCATCCGGGCCTTCGGTCTTGCTCACCCCGCTCAACCGGGTCGAGTCAGCGCACGCCTTCAGCTTTCAGATCTATCGTTCGCGCATCGTCGAAACGGAGGCAAATAACCTCTGGCAGCAGTTCGAACAGGACTGCCGGGAGGGCGTCTGGACTCGCGTCGGCCTCCCCGAACGCGCCTGGCAGACCAGCATCGCTCTCGCGCACAAGTACGGTCCCGCGCTCGGCGTCCGCACCCTCGACTCCCTGCACGTGGCCTGCGCATTGGAGTTGCGTGCGGATCGCTTTTGGACCTTCGACGAGCGTCAGGCACGCCTGGCTGAGGCAGTTGGCCTGGACACGGGCTCTTGATCCCGCTGCAGAAGGCAGAGCGATCTCACTGCGGCGTAATCATCCTGCTCATCGCGCGCCGCCGCGGCAGCACGATTCTCCAGTGTCCGATACGGCCCCCGCTGCGAGCGGCGAAAATAAGAACGTGAAGACATTGCGATGGACGGTAGACCCAGCGCGCCTGGAAACGGCCGAGGCGAACGAGGCGCTGAACCGGGCGGCGGCGATCCTGCGCGCCGGCGGCCTGGTGGCGCTGCCTACGGAGACCGTGTACGGGCTGGGGGCGAATGCGCTGGACAAGGAGGCGGTCAAACGCATCTTCCGGGCCAAACGGCGGCCGGCGTGGGACCCGGTGATTGTGCATGTGGCCGCGGAATCCATGCTCGAAGGGCTGGCCAAAGAGGTTCCCGAGCGGGCGCGGCGGCTGATCGGCGCCTTCTGGCCGGGGCCGCTTACGCTCCTGCTGCCGCGGACTCCCGCGGTGCCGGATGCGGTGACGGCAGGACGGCCGCTGGTGGGGGTGCGGATGCCGGCGCATCCGGTGGCCCTCGAACTGATCCGGCGCGCAGGGGTTCCCATCGCCGCGCCCAGCGCCAATCTCTTTGGGCACGTCAGTCCCACAACGGCCGCGCACGTGCTCGACGATCTGGAGGGCCGCATCGACGCGGTGCTCGACGCCGGCGCAACGGAACATGGTGTGGAATCCACGGTGATCGATCCATGCCGAAGCCCGATGGTCATTTACCGGCCCGGCGCGGTGACGGCGGAGCAGATTCTGGATGTGGCGGGGCCGGTCGAGTTTTTTGAGGCCGGACAAGAGACGGTAAACAGTGAGCCGGTAAACATTAAGCCGGTAAAGAAGCCCCAGCGGGGGCTGCCTTCGCCGGGCGTGGGGCTGCGCCATTATGCGCCCAGGGCGCGGCTGGTGCTGCTGGAAGCCCCACTCGCCGCGTCTCTGGCCGAGTTGGGCTCACGGCTGGCCGAGGCGGCGCGTGACTGGCCCGGCGAGCGGCTGGGCATCATGCTGCCGGCGGAAGTCGCCGCGCCCGGCGAGCTTGCTGAAGCGCGCATCTATGCCTGGGGCCGCTGGGACGCTCCCCAGGAACTGGCGCGGCGGCTCTACACTGGACTGCGCGCGCTCGATGCCGAGGGCTGCGGCGTGATTCTCTGTCCTTTGCCCCCGGCCGAAGGGATTGGCGCGGCCATCCGCGACCGGCTGCGCAAGGCGGCAAAGGGGAAATAGCGATGGGCAAAATGGGCCGCGAAAAAACGCCGTGGAGGGCGGAAAATCGCCATCCGCAGCGGCGGGCTGCGCCGGCTACGGGATCAATGAAGAGGGGCGCACCTTGAAGGCTTTGTCGACGATGGCGTTGGGATCGCGGCCGGTGGGAAGCAGGGTGAAGAGCGATTGCGAGGAGGTGCGAATCACAGCCACGTCGCCGGAGGTGGAATCCACGGCAAACAGCAGATAGCTGTTGCCGGAAAACGCCAGCGCCGAGGGGCCGTCGCCGACGTGGATGGAGCCCACGCGCCTGCCGTCGCTGATGGAGTAGACGATCAGATTTTGGGAGAGGAAGTCGCCGACGTAGAGCAGCGAATTGTCGCGGGAAACCAGGCCGCAGTCGGGATCGTCGCCCATCATGTGCGCGCCGACGACATCGTTAGAATTGGTGATCATTTCGGAGACGGAATCGGAGAGCGAGTTGACGGAAAATACTTCGCCGCTGTCGGGTTTGAGGACCAGGGCTACGGGACCGCGGCCCACGTCCATCAGGGTCTGCAACTGGTCGGGCTGGTACGCTCCGGTCAGCCCGATGACCATGACCTGGTGACCGGCCGAACAGGGTATGAAGGCCTTGGAGGAATCGGCGAGAATCACCGGATCGACCGCGCCGGGGCAGCCGCGAATGACGGCGCGGACGCGGCGGGTAATGGGATCGATGAGGATGACGGAGTTTCCGCGCTTGTCGGCGACGACCAGGGTTTTGCCGTTGGGGGCCAAACGCGCCGCGACGGGCTGAACGCCGGCGCCGATTTGGGCGATTTCGCGGCGGGTCTTCAGATCGATGACGGAGACGGTGTTGGAGCCGGAGTTGGCCACGTAGGCGAGATTGCCGGACGGATCGAGATCGATGGAGAGCGGGCGGCGCTCAAGGGGAATGGTGGCCACGACGGTATTGCGCTCGGCGTCGATGACCGAGAGCGAACCTGTGCCGCCCTGCGCCCCGGCGTTGACCACGTAAATCTCGTTGCGGGTGGGGCTGGCGGCGACGGCCACGGGATCCAAGCCCACACGAAGTACGCCCTGCACGCGGACATCCACCACATCGAGCACGGTTACGGTGGCGCTGCCGCCATTGGTCACGTAGGCATACTCGCGATAGTTGGCCGGGTATTGCGGAAAGCCGTGTGAGCGGCACGCGGAGAGCGCCAGCAGAAGCGGGGCGAGCAGGAGAATGCAGATCAAAGATGGGGCTGTCATGCGCCGTAAGAGCCGTAAGAATAGAAGCTCGGGCGGCCGGCAGGTTCTTTGGCTGCGCGGAGTGCGCGCGCGAGGACCGGCTGCGCGAATGAAGGATCGATGCGCGAGAACATTCATTGGGCTGCGGCGGCATGAATGCCCCGCGGCAGACGGCGGCCGACCACAGGGGCGATGCGCTCGATTTCGTCCATCATGGCGGCAAACTGATCGGGATAGATGGACTGGGGGCCGTCGGAGAGCGCGCTTTCCGGATGGTTGTGCACCTCGACCATCACTCCGTCAGCGCCTGCCGCGACAGCGGCCCTGGCCATAGGCAGGACGCTGTCGCGGCGGCCGGTGCCGTGGCTGGGGTCGACCACGATGGGCAGATGACTGGCCCGCTGCAGTGCCGGAATGATGCTGAGGTCGAGGGTGTTGCGGGCATGGTCGGAAAAGGTGCGCACGCCGCGCTCGCAGAGGATCACCGCGTAATTGCCCTCGCTCATGACGTATTCGGCGGCCATCAGAAACTCCTCGAGCGTGGCGCTCATGCCGCGCTTGATGAGCACCGGCTTGCGCAGGCGGCCGGCGCGCTTGAGGAGGGAAAAGTTCTGCATGTTGCGGGCGCCGATCTGGATGACGTCGGCCCACTCGGCCACCAGATCGAGAGTTTCGCTGTCGAGCGCCTCGGTAACGATGCGCAGGCCGAAGGTCTGGCGGATTTCAGCCATGATGCGGAGCGCCTCAAGGCCAAGGCCTTGAAAGGCGTAAGGAGAAGTGCGCGGCTTGTAAGCGCCGCCACGGAAGAAGCGCGCGCCGGCCGCCGCCACGTGTTCGGCGATAGCGAAGGCCTGTTCGCGGCTTTCGACGGAGCAGGGCCCTGCGATGACGGCCAGATCTTGGCCGCCGATGGCGGCGCTGGAGCCGGCGAACCGGATAACGGTGTCTTCTTCCTTCACGTCGCGGCTGGCCAGTTTGTAGGCTTTGGAAACCCGGATGACCTCCGCCACTCCAGGGAGCGACTCAAGATTGCCGCGGTCGGCCTCGCCTTTGTTTCCGGTGATGCCGATGGCGGTGCGCTGGGCTCCGGGAAGGGGATGGGCGCGGTAGCCCAACTGCTCAATGTGCGCACAGACAGCCTGAATCTCCTCCGGCGTGGCCTGCGCTTTCATCACCACTAACATAAATGCCCCTCGACCCCCCAGTCTAACCTAACGGCTGGGAGGGCGAAGGGCAATTTCCGGTGATGGGTTAAGTTTTCCCAGGGCTTTGGTGCTGCCTGGGTTTGGGTTGATGGAACGCTAACAACGCAGATCGAGGGAAACCTTAATACACAGATTGCGGAAAACCCCTAACAACGCAGATCGGGGAAAAACCTTAACAACGCAGATCAAGGGAATGGACCGCTGGGCAAGAGCGGCCACGCTCATTTGGATTTTTTGGAGGCTTCCAAATTGACCTTGGCGGCGACGATCGCCGGCGCGATCACCATACCTACGAAAGCCAGAACGATCAAAAGGTCGTGCATCTTCTCTTTCTCCTTCTGTGGCTCCCTGGAGCCTGTCAACACTTGCATCATCGGCGGGATAGGAGAAAAAGGATATACCACTAAAACCTTGCCGGGTACGCGAGAAGTGCTATGCGTCTCCCACGAAAGTAATGCTTAGCAGACTGTGGTGAAAGTCAAGTTTTGAAGGGGCACGTCTTCAGTCGTGCCGTAAGTGTTGCAACACCAATGAGGGCTTTAGCCCCTGAAGGAAGGTTTTCCCGAAATTTCGACTTCTGCCACAGGCTGTTAGGGTGATTGCGTGGATACGAATGCGCGCCCAAACTCGCCCCAGAGCGCCGGGGGCGGAATTAGCGCGGATCGCGGCTTGTGCGCGCGGCATCGCGCTGCTGGGAGCGCCATTTGAGGCCCAGCCAGACCAGATAGCCGAGCTGGATCGTCCAGGTGATTGTATAGGCGCCCACGAGGAAGTGGTGGTCGATGATTTTATTTCGAGATGTAGGTTGGAAAAGATAGAAAGCCCAATAGTAGGCCCAGCCGTACAGGGCGGCAACGGCAGCGGCGAAGAGACCGATGGCGAGTTTTTTCATCTTTCCCTCATTGCGGAATCAATCTTCATCGGGCGATCAGCATTCATGCATTCATGGTTCAGCCAGGGCCGCCTCGGCTTCTCTGGCGGCGATCTGCTGGCGCTGGCGCTCCACATGGAAGCGCAGCGTGAGAATCAGCACTCCCCAAGCGAACCACGCGAGCATGTTCCACAAGAACGGCCTCAACATCGAAGGCGCCATGCCGGAGCCGGGTGCGCCAAAGAAGACCGGCGCGGGATGCTGGGTGCGCCACCAGCGGTTAGACATGTAGACGATGGGCACATCGAGGGCACCGAAGATGCCCAGAACGGCGGCCAGCGTCTGCACCTGAGGGCCGGCGGCGAAACGGCGCAGGAGCAGATAACTCACGTAGATGAGCCACAGGACGAGGGTGGTGGTCAGGCGCGCGTCCCAGGTCCACCAGATGCCCCAGGCGCGCCGGCCCCAGATGGGTCCCGTCATCAGCACCACGGAACAAAAGACCACGCCCACCTCGGCGCCCGCCAGCGCCCAGGCGTCGAACTTCTGCGCGCGCTCAGGATGGTTGCGCCGCGAGGCGAGAAAGCCGATGCAGCCCGCCAGATTGACAGCGAAGAACGCAAAGGCAACCGAGGCCGAAGGCACATGGTAGTAGATGATGCGAAAGATTTCTCCCTGCTGGGCGTCGTTGGGCGCGACATAAATGGCCTGATAGTAGCCCCAGATCAAGAGGGCGACCGTGACCGCAGCGTAGAGGCTGATGGCGACTTTTTTCATGCGGGGAAACCTGGTGCTCAAGTGTCTGACTTCTCTAGTGTAAGACGTGGCGGGCAGGAAAATGTGATTTGGATCACTCCGCGTGCAGGACAATCTCAAAGAGCAGGAGGCTGACGGTGGTGAAGATAATGTCGTAGCCCACCAGCATCTTGATCCATAACGTGGGGTCGCCTTCGCCGGTGAGGATGGCGCCGGTGGCCAGCACCATGGCCAGCAGGGCGGGCATGAAGATGGGAAACAGGATCAGCGGCAGCAGCAGCTCGCGGTTGCGGCTGCGGATGGAGAGCGCGGCGAAGAAGGTTCCATTGGCCACCAGGGCCCAGGTGCCGAGGGGAAGGACGAGAGCGAGCAACCAGCCCTGGCCCACAATCCGCAGGTTGTACATGACCACGAAGACCGGGGCCAGCACGATCTGCACGACGGTGACGAAGAGGAAGTTGGCAATGACTTTGGCGAGGAACATCTCCGCGCCGGGAGTGGGGGCCATGCGCTGGGCGTCGAGGACCTGGTGGCGGATTTCGCGGCTCCAAGCCTGGTTGAGCGCGCTCACGGCCGCGAACATGATGGCTACGGTGAGCACGCCGCCGGCGATTTGCCGGGCGAAGGAGGCTTGCGGATCGAAGGCCAGCGAAAAGAGCACCACCACCAGGAGCGCGAAAAAGAGCATGGAGTTGATGGCTTCGCGCGAACGCCACTCGATGCGCAGGTCCTTGACAAGATGGGTCCAGAGGGCGCTGGTCATTGGCCCTCCGGTGGAGCGGGAAGCGGATGGTTGGATGTGCGCTCTCCCATCCCCGCGCCGGAACGCGGAGACGTGGATGCGGCGCCGGAGACTTTTTTCAGATCGGCGGTGTGGACGGGAACATGGAGGGCTGCGGCGGCGCGGAGATAGTCGTGCGGGCTCAGGATCAACTGCGTTCCGCGCACTCCGGCCGAGACGCTGATTTTGTCGAAGAGAATCGCGGTTTCATCCACGAAGATGGGATAGGGCTTCTTGGCGCCGAAGACGGTCACGCCGCCGCGGATGTAGCCGGTGAGCGGCTGCACGTCTTTGAGCGGCGCCATCCACGTCTTGCGCAGGTCCGCGGTACTGGCCAGCTTCTTGAAGTCGAGCTCGGCATCACCGGGAATGACGGCAAAAAGATAAGCGCCCGGCCCTCCCGCGGCCAGCAGCGTTTTGAAGACCTGCGCGGTGGGCATGCCAATTTTTTTGGCGACGGTGAGGGCGGTGAGATCGTTGGGATCGACCTCATACTCGCGGAGTTCGAAGGCGATGCCGAGAGATTCGAGAAAGCGCGCGCCGTTGGTCTTCATTGCGTAGGCCTTGCCGGCTCAAACGAGGCCACGCGGCCGGCATGGAGGGCCAGCACCCAGTCGGCAATGGGCGCGGCCATGTCGCGCTGGTGAGTGGTGATGACGATGGTGCGGTTGCTTTGCCTGAAGCCGGCCAGCAACTCGACCATCTGGCGGGCCGATTCGACGTCCATGTTGGAGAAAGGCTCGTCGAGCAGGAGCAGCTCGGGAACGGGGAGCAAGACGCGCGCCAGCGAGGTGCGCTGCCTCATGCCTTGGGAATATTGGCCGAGCGGACGGTTGAGGTTGGGGTCCAAGCCTACCTGGTGAAGGGCTTGGGCCGGAGTCAGGCACTGGCGGCCGGGATAGAGGCTGCGAAAGTAGCGCAGGTTTTCCTGCGCGGTGAGCTCGTCGTAGAGCATGGCCGCGTGACTCATGTAGCCGATGCGGGCGCGGACTTCCTGGGGTTCAGAACTGCCAAAGACCGTCACCGTGCCGAAGCTGGGGCGCAGCAGGCCGGCCAGGATGCGCAGCAGCGTGGACTTGCCCGCGCCGTTCTCTCCGATAAGAACGTAACAGCGGCCGGTTTCAAACTCAACAGAAACGTGGCGCAGAGCGGCAAATGCGCCAAAGAGCTTGGAGACGCCCTGAAGGCGCGCGCATGGCAGCGAGCCCTGGTCCGCGGTCCACGCCGGCGATGCAGACTTATCGCCGGGATCCCCGGCGGCGGGGGCTGAGCCGTTCATAGTTAAGCGGCCGGCTTGGAAGCGGGAGCATGCGCCGTCGCGGTTGAGCCGGGATGCAGGGGCTTCGCCGGGGCGTACTTGCTCGCGCACTTGGCCTGGAGCTCGGTTGCGTGGAAGACGCCATCGCGCCCGTAGGTGCCCTCAGCTACGGCCTGGGCATCGCCCTTGAAAGTGTCCGGGGGCGGCTCGGAGCCGTTATAGGAAACCTTGAGCAGACCGCTCGTCGCAGCCTTGGGCGAGTGGCTCTCAAATTGGGTCAACACGAATGTAACGTGGGTTCCATCCTCGACAATGGAACCTGGCTTGACGAATCCATCCACGCGCAACCGGGCACGGTAGGCCTTCTGGCCCATGTGGCTGAGTTCGGGGATGGTCACGTAGTAGCTCTTGCTGGATCCGTAGCCGGTGTAGGCAAGCCAACCAATGGTGCCGAGAATAATGGCAACGGCAATCCCGATGCGAAGCGTGGCTTGAGAATTTTTCATAGCCCATTTTAACGATACGAGGATCATCGCTCCTGGTCAACTGTCCCCCGTCTCGGAACTCGTCGGCCAACACCAACCCCGTCTCCGCCCAGACCGCCGACAACGGAGCCCCCGGCGACAGTTCTTTGTCGCTGGGGTGGAGCATCTGCTGATCCAGGTCGTCCACGCAGTCTCCGCCCGACGGCGATATCGCACACCGTGTCTCTCGCGGAAGTGCAAACCTCCTGCCCCCCACTGGCCCACGCTCGTTTCCCGGCCCGTATCAGTGCTTTGCAGCCGGCCTTACGGTCCGGGCCGGTTGTGGCGCCGTAGCCGCAGGTTCAGCCGCTGGAGCCGGTATACCCGACTTTAGATTGTAGGCGTCTAACACCGCCTTGGTGATGTCGGTCGAATCGTCGGCATAGAGGATGGGCGACTGCTGTTGCGAGGCGTCCAGCACCAAGGTGTATCCCTGCTGCTTCACGTAGTCCGACATCACGCCGTAGACCTTCGCGGCCACGGTCGTGAACACGTTCTGCATATCCTTCTGGAAGGCGCTTTGCGCGTCTTGGGCGTCGCGGTTCAACTGCTGCTTCTTGGCGTCGATGGCGCTGGCGCGGGCGGTGCGCTCGGCCGCGCTCAATGTGGCCCCCTGCGTCTGCAACTGCTTGGTCATTGTGCCGATCTCGCCGCTTAACGCCTCGATATGCTGGCGCTGGGGAGCGTACTTCTTTTGCAGATCGGCGAGGTTGCGTTGAAATTCGTTGGTCTGGACGACGGCCGTCTGGAAAGCGATGACGGCGATCTTGGCCGGTGCGCCAGCGGTGGTGGCCGGAACAGCGGGCGATTGGGCTACGGCGCTCAGGGCCATGCCCGAGGCCAGCGCAAGTACGAATGCGAGCGAATGCTTCATGCGAATGGAAATCTCCTTTGCAACTTCGGGCGGCTCTCGAGCCGCAGGGTGAGTACAGGCAGATGATCTCGAGCCCCGGCGATCTTTTCGGGCCACACCCGCCTCGCAAGAGGAGCGATGGCGGACTCAGACACAAACCAAAACGAGGGCAGTAACTAGGTGGAGTATAGGCGGTGCTGGCAGGGAGGTCAAACCCGACTACCCGTCTGCCGGAGAACCTAAGTGGAGAATACCCGCGCACCCTCCGTCTCAGCCGAGAGCAAATGGCAGAAGCGTTTGAATCCGGAGTCCCGGCAACGTGTGGAACCTTGATTGCCGGTGCAGCGCGGCCTCCGGCGCCTCGTTTGCGAACATAGAGGGTGGAGGCGCGAGATGAGTGCAAGCGGACGGGTGGCTGTGGTCACGGGCGGAAGGCAGGGAATTGGACGGCGGACGGCGGAGTTGCTTGCCGCGCGAGGCTACAAAATCGCCATCATCGACCTCTACGAGCCGCAAGAAACCGTTCAGGCCATTGAAGCCGCCGGCAGAGTTGCAATGAGTTACCGCGGCGATCTGGCCGAAGAAGCGGTAGTGGAAGATTTTGTCCGCCGGGTCTACGCCCGCTTTGGCCGCGCCGATGTCCTCGTGAACAACGCCGGAATCAGCCTGATCGCGCCCGCCGAGAACACCGCCGCCGCGGACTTCCGGCGCGTGATTGACGTGAATCTGACCGCGCCTTTTCTGTTGTCGAAGGCCTTCGGGAAAAAGATGCTGGAAGCCCGCAGCGGCGCGATCGTTAACGTTGCCTCGGTAGCCGGTCTGGTCGCGGTCGCGGACCGCGCCGCGTACAACGCCTCCAAACACGGATTGATCGGCCTTACGCGCACCCTGGCGGCGGAGTGGGGTGGCCGCGGCGTGCGTGTGAACGCAGTTTGCCCCGGCTGGGTGAAAACCGAGATGGACGTGGCCGACCAGGCCGGCGGAAGTTACACCGACGCCGACATCACGGGCCGTATTCCCATGGCCCGCTTCGCCAGTCCCGATGACGTCGCTCGCGCCATCGCCTTCCTGGCCGATCCGGAAGAAAGCGCCTTCGTGAACGGCGTTGCGCTCTCCGTCGACGGAGGCTGGGCCACGGACGGAAGCTGGCAATCGGTCCGCCTGCGCAAGCGCTGAGGCCGGGCCGGCGCATTCCCTTGCGTCAGGAGGGGCGCACACGCGGCGCGCGGGCCGGCATTCCGCCCGCTTCGCGCCTCAAAAAGGAATATCGTCGTCGGAGATTTCGGCCGACTGCGCGTACTCGTCCTGCCCCGCGGGCGCGCGCTGGTCAAAGCCGGCCGCCGCGCTCGACGAAGCCGCCGCGCGGCCCGTGCCCGCACCCTCCTCGCGGCCGGAGAGCAGCATGAGATCGTTGACGATGATCTCGGTCCGATAGTGCTTCACGCCCGCATGGTCCTTGTCTTCCCAGTTGCGCGTCTGGATTCTTCCTTCTACGTAGATCCTCGAGCCTTTCTTCACATAATCCCGAACAATCTCGGCGGTGCGAGTGAAGGCCACAATGTTGTGCCATTCGGTGCGCTCCTGCCAGTTGCCCTGCGGGTCCTTCTGGTTGGAGCTGGTGGCAATACTGAAGTTGGCCACCATGGTTCCCCCGGCGGTGGAGCGGATTTCCGGGTCCTTGCCTACGTTCCCAATCAGGATGACTTTGTTGACGCTCTTAGCCATATTCGCGCTCTCCCTGCCGGTCGCCGCAACCCGGCCTCAATGGAAAATCTGCTCCCGATAAACAAAAGACCACGCTCCCACGCCTGCCGTGAGCCGGCCTGTGCGATCCTTTGTCCCCACGACTTCAGCCATGCCCGCCGCGGCCCCGGCTCCGCCCGCGATTTTCGGCGCGCGCCTGCTCGGGGTGGCATGTAAGCCAAAATCATACTATAACCATGCGCACGGCCTGCAGATTCGGCTGCTCCGGCCGACGGCCAGTCCCTCCGCCACAATGCCGGGCGCGGGCTGGCGATTACAGTGGAGTGGGAGCCGAAGCCCTTGACCGCTGACTTGACCGCTGACCGTCGCCATCCCCCCGCCAAAGCGCGCAAACGCCCGCGCCGGCGCACGCCCATCCGGCGCTGGCGCTTGGGCTGGCGGGCGCGTCTGGCTCTCACCGTCATCGCGCTCGTTCTCGCGCTCTTCGCCTGGGCCGCGCTGGCGCGCCGCCTCGCACCCACCTCCAACACCGCGCTTCATCGCTTTGACGCCATCCTCGTCCTGGGCAGCCCCGCCGACTCCGACGGCAATCCCACCCCCGTCCAACTGGCCCGCGTCACTGAGGCCGTCCACGAGTACGAGCGCGGCGTAGCCCCGCGCATGATCTTTACCGGCGGAGCCGTCGCCAACCGCTTTGTGGAGGCGCGCGCGATGGCCCGCACCGCTGAAGCCCAGGGCATTCCCGCCTCGGCCATCTTTATCGAGCCCCGCGCCAGAGACACCATTGAGAACGCCTGCTACGCCGAGCGCATGATGAAAGCCCACGGCTGGCGCTCGGCGGAGGTGGTTACGAGCGCCGCCAGCCTGCCCCGCGCAGGGCTCATCTTCAGCCGCTTGCCGCTCCAGTGGAGCGCGCACGCTGCTCCACCGTTGCAGCCCGAGACGGCCGTCGATGCGGACACCGCCGCATTGCTGGAAACTCTGAAAACCCTGCGCTACCTCGCGTGGGCGCGCCGCATGGAGCGCTGCACCCCGTAGCCCGCTGCGGGAAAAGGCATCATCCCGGGCAAGATTCCGGAAAAACGCGCCTCAGCGGCTAAGGCCGACTTTGATTTGGCTTCGGTTGCGGCACGGATAAATCCGTGCCCTTTCAAAACAACGAATTTTTCCGCAGTCTGGCGGACAGTGAAGATTGCCCTCCCGCCGCATTGTCCCCCCTCGGTATGGTCCTGTAAGCTGATGGGTGATGCGTCTTTCAGAAAGTTGTTTCGCCCTTCTAGCCGCCGCGGTTCTGGCTCTCGGCGCGGAGACTGCCGCCCATGCCCAGTCCAGCGATCAACAGGCTCCCGTCAGCGCCACCTACATCAACGTCAGTCCCCTGGCGGGCGTTCGCTACAACAACCGCTACGACCTCTCTCTGGGCATGGCCTACGACCACATGAAGGCCGGGCCTAACCTGCTCCAAGGTTCCAACCTCGGCGGCCTCAATCTGACCGGCTCGTTCTGGCTCACCAAGCACTGGGGCCTGGAGGGCAGCGGCCGCGGTTATCTGGGCACCAGCGGCGCCGCGCCCAACCCTTACGGCATCAACGGGCCGTTTGTCAGCGAGTACTTCTTCACCGGCGGCCCCGAATTGCTGGGACCGCACAACAAGCACGGCGCAATCATCTTGGAGGCGCTGATGGGCGGAGTCTACGGGGACTTCGGCAAGGACCTGATCGGAAGGACTCCCCAAGGCGTGAATTTCTATCAGGCGGCGGGCTTCTATAACAATCAGATTGCTCCGGCGGCCATCCTTGGCGGGCATTTCGACCTCAACCGCTCCGCGCGCTGGGCCTTCCGTGTCACGCCCGATGCCGTCTTCACCTGGTACGGCATCAATTACGCTCCCTACACCAGGCAGACCGACGTGAACTTCGCCATCTCCGTGGGGTTGGAGTACAAGTTCAAGAGAAAGCGGTCGAGCCGAAAGGGAAACTGGGTCCATGGCTGGTAGCGGAGATGTTGGTTCGGAACATAGGGCGACGCTGGCCTTCAGGCTTGTGTTCCTGGCCTGAAAAACCAGTGCTCACTCGCGACCACGCTGATTTCAAACCTTTTCCAAGGTGTGAGCTGCACTTTACCGGGGCAACCGGACTCTCGGAGCCGACTTTTGCGCGCACACGACGGCCGGCGAAAATTCCAGGCTATATCGTAAGAGGTTGAATTTCCCTCAGGTTCGCCGTATTCTATTTATGCAGACGCGTTTGTCCGCCTGAGTTTGCCGTGTGCATACCGGTTGGCGGAGAGATGAGTGGGCTCATTGCCCACTTTTTATTTGCGGCAAATTTTAAGCGGCAGACGCACCCCAATTGGTTGCACGAGAGCAGCTTACGAACGATGGCGCTCAGGCTGGATGAAATCCGGGCGGCGGCCGTGAGAGTGGCCGCCTCGCATGGGCTGGATGTGGTGGACATCGAGTTCGTGGGCTCGGCCAGGGATCGCGTCCTTCGCGTTTTCCTCGAAATGAACGCCGAAGGCCGGGCCCGGCTGCAAGCCGGCCTTGCTGCGGCCGCGGCGGGCAAAACCGCGCCGCGTCCGGCGGAAACCGGGCTCAGTCCGAAGAATGTTCTCCAGCTCTCCGGAGTCACGCACGAGAACCTGGCCGCTTTCAGCCGCGAATTTGGGACTTTGATTGACGTGGAAGACCTGGTTCCGGGCGCCGCATACACGCTCGAAGCCAGCTCTCCCGGCCTGGACCGTAAGTTGACCCGGCTGGAGGATTTTGAACGGTTTTTGGGCTGCCTGGTCAAGGTGCGGACCTTCGAGCCGGTCCGCAACAACCGGCACTGGCAGGGTCGTTTGGTTGCGGGGCCGGGAACCGGGACCGGAGCAGCAGCGGGCATGAGTATCACGCTCGATCTCGCGGCCGGCAAGCCCGCGGCGGGTAAGAAGCCAAAACGGCAGGCCGGGGTTCCCAACGACAGGTCTTCGTCGTTGGGGCAGAAGGCCGGCTTCGGCGCCGTTGAGATCGCCTTCGCCAACATCGAGAGGGCGCAACTGGTGCCGGAGATCTAAAGGCAGAAAATAGGGACCG
>JABEBX010000601.1_pt1 | contig 14569 bp, 10 predicted proteins | sample 7245971 | NCBI WGS metagenome assembly JABEBX01 (sample SAMN14506365, study PRJNA622280) | hot springs metagenome | biome: hot spring [ENVO:00000051]|acidic hot spring [ENVO:00002120]; feature: spring [ENVO:00000027]|sediment [ENVO:00002007]; material: sediment environment [ENVO:01001048]... | reverse complement strand
TTTTACAAAATTCCTGTTGAATCGAAGCGGACAACCTATTGCCCGCTATGCACCCAACAAGAAACCTGAGAGATTATGTAAAGCTATTGAAAAAGCTCTGCAAGAAAACTGCTGACCGATTTTTGCTATTGATAGTGGCGGAGGCGGTGTCTGCTTTTATGCCAATCAAACAAGTCCTATGCAATGTTTTTTATTATTTGTTTATCAGTGTGTTGCACAGTTTTATAGTCCTATCTGGTCTTTCCAAATATCGGCAAATCGTCCATTTAGTGGCATACTGGATGGCATACTGGAAACGGACAAACGCATGGCGATTCTTACCAACCTCAAGGCAAAAAACATGGAGCCAGGAGACCCTGCCCTCCCTCATGGTGGCGTGGAAGGCCTGACGCTGCATCCCTCGAACAAGGGCAAGGGTCATGGCAAGTGGGTGTTACGGTTCACCAGCCCAATCACTGGTAAGCGTCGATTAGCGGGTCTGGGGACTTATCCAGAGGTAAGCATTGCCGAGGCAGCCAAGAAAGCCACTGCCATGCGCTCAGACATCGCCCAGGGCATAGACCCATTACAAGAAAAAGCTGTACAAAAGAAACGCGAGAAACCGCCCTCCTTCGCCGAAGCTGCTGTGAGAGTGCATGAGGAACTTAGAGATGGCTGGAAAAATTCCAAACATCAGCAGCAGTGGCTCAACACAGTCAACCAATACGCTGTTCCGGTTATAGGATCGATGGAACTGAAAGACATTCAACCTCATCACATGGCCGATGTATTGCGTCCAATATGGCTGAGTAAGCCAGAAACTGCATCACGGCTGAAACAACGTTTACACGTCATCATGGCCTGGGGATGGGCACACGGTTTCTGCATATCCAATCCGGTTGATGTCGTGACACATCTACTCCCTACCCAACCGAGCAAAACCACACGCACTATCCATCATCCAGCCATGTCGTGGAGGGATTTACCCACATTCTGGCAACAAAGCCTGGAAACTGATGGCTACGACAGCAGTAGAGCCATCCTGAAATTTATTATCCTGACAGCCTGCAGATCAGGAGAAGCAAGAGGTATGACCTGGGATGAGGTGGACTTGGAGAATGCAACATGGACGATTCCTGCAGCACGCATGAAGGCAAAGATGCAGCACCGCGTTCCGCTGTCTAAGGAAGCACTACAGATTCTCATCAAGCAACGGGAGATGAACAGTCATATTGTCTTCCCCTCCGTCAAGCAGAAACGAAAACTCACCGATATGACGATAACTATGCTGCTCAGGAGATTGAAAGCCCAGAGTGATACAGAAGGAAGAACAGCCACAGCGCACGGATTCAGATCCAGTTTCAGAGATTGGTGCAGTGAAAATGGTTACCCTCGCGATCTCGCAGAGCGTGCATTAGCGCACACCGTACAGAACAAAGTGGAAGCCGCCTACCATCGAACAGATCTACTTGAGCAGCGTCGTCCTATGATGGAAAAATGGGCAGCATACGTATGTTCAACAACCAGCGGTAGCATTACTGATTTATTTACAAAAGCAGGAATCACCAATAAGAAGCAGAAGACATTATGATGAAATTAGATTTTACGCATAACTTTCCATCAAACATCAGAAAATAAAAAAGAGGATATTATTATATTTGAATAAAACACAAGACAACAACGACCCATGGAAACATTGGAGTTAATATATTGACATAAAATAGGTTTTAAATTTAATCTATTATTTATAATATATATAACACTTATAACACACATAAAGGATATAACGTATATAACATTTTTATAATATCTATTAGGTTTATTATTGTTATTGTTACTATAATATAAAATGATCATATTAGCCATTATTATAGATTAAATTACAATATAGATAATTGGTGCCATTGATATTTTAATCTATATTAATAAGATAAGCATAGAGCCTTGTATTTATAAAATAATACTTATAAATAATTATAGGAGAAATTAAGTATAAATATACACATCAAGAGATGGAATTAGTAAGACACTTTTGGTTTACAAATAATTAGGTAAAACATGAATACTATTGAAGATAAAAGCACTTCTACTAACGATGGTAAGATGAGTAAGGATAAGATCAAGGAATTGTTTCTTAAGTTAAACATAAATAATGAAGACCAACGCAAAGAAATATATGAAGCTTTAAATCTTGAGCATGGATTAAAGGTAAAAGAATACGGCAATAATCCTTCCTTTTATATCACCGATAACTTTGACATCAACTTGTATCAGATAGATTTTTTTGTTCGCTTACTATCTAGAAACAAAGAACTACCTTACAAGATCAGTAAATCAAGGGATGGTAAGACTGATATCAAAGAACAGGAAAGTGCAGTTTTCTGTAGGTATATTAGATATTGGTGCTTACACTTCAAAGCCAATCTAGTATATGGTCCTTACATTGACTTATTTTTTAAAGCTATAGAAGATATAAATTATCCATGTGAGCATGTACCCTTTGATCCAGCATACACTTTTGATAACCATAAAACCTTAGCTGAATACTGCAACGATATAGCCACATTAATAATAGATCAATCCCAGTCAAAGGAGTTTAAAAAGCGTTTACATGATCAAAACTTAAATGGGTATCGTTCTTTTAGTTCTTTGATCAAGTATATCGATAGACTATTTGAGAAGCACTCCCGCCTTTTGTTTATCAGAATAGACCTATCACTGCAGCACATAGAAATACCAGAGGATGAATCAGCGCTCCAGCAGCTATTACAGTATTTTGAGCAGTTCAGAAAAATCATGTCCCGTAAGGCTGGTGTATTCGAGGGATTGGATGGGTACATTGCCCATGTAGAGTATGGACTAGAAAAGGGACATCACATCCACCTAGCGCTCTTTTACTATGAGCAGATACGTAGAGCTGACTACTTCATATCTTATCAGATTGGACAGACCTGGGAGGAGATCACGAAAGGTGCCGGGCTATGGTACTCTACCAATCGCAATAAACGCAGGCCAGACTGTAACGCATTGGGTAAGATTCATCGAGATGATCTGGAAAAGCGCTATTGCTTGTACTACACTCTGTGGTATGTAGTAAAGGCTGATCAATACTTGCATTACAAGTATAGCAATAAGCAACGATTGTTCTTTCGAGGAACAATATAATCATTTTAGCGTATAATATAGCGAGAAAATAGAAAAATGTTCGATGTTTTTTTTACAGATAAAAAAATTTAGTATCAATTAATGAATTCTCTGCCATAAAAAAAATTAAAATCGAGGACACATTACGTTACATAGCTGATGGCGCATTGTTTCCAATGGTTCAAATCAAATCCGGAGCTGTCGCCAGAAGAATACCGTCTCTACTTACTGAGTTTTTTTGCGCCGTAACTAAAATTTCAAACGATAACGCTCGTCAAAGTTTGTTTCATAAAAATGATTCAGCAGACGAAATCTATAAAGATTATTTATTAGAACTAGATTATTGGTCCAAAAAAGAACATAAAAAAATAGTAAAATCAAAAATACTTCCGCCGACAAAAATGCTTCCGTGGGCAAGTGATTTAATAATGACAGAGCCAAGTTACGTTTTTGGACAACCGGAGCCAATCATAGATTCCAGGTATGGAAAAAGTTTTCTACCACAATTTGTAACGCCGAATTACCCCAGATTCTATTTAGTAGGCTCTCGGAACGAAGATCTCTACAGAAACTTTCTTGAAGCTGATTATAGAATAGATGACGGCAAGATTATTTTCGAAGATCAAGCATTTGAAATTGGAATACAAAATAGAGCGTTAGGTTCAATTGATGATAAGAAAAGGATTTTCTACTATCCAGATTTAAATTCTCAAAATTTAGCTGCATACCGTTGTAATAAACATTTTCCCATTACAATACATTTAGCAATAAGCATTTTAGGATTAGAAGACAAGGCATACAGCTCAGGTGAAACCAATAATGACAAACTAACCGCAATAGTTGATAATGCGTTACTAGAAATCCTGGCAAAAAGAGAAGAAATAGATTTTATTCTATTTAACGAATTACTAACATTAAGTACACTGTCTGACCGCTGGGTTCCGATAGATTTGTTGGGTCAAAAATCTACTTACTATAGACCGGATTCCTGTTTTGAATTTAATAACAATTCAGTTTTTATAGATATCACTCAAATTGACGAATTTATGAATTTATCAGGATGGGGTAATTATTCTCTTGCTAAATTCAAAAAAACCGTTCTAGATCGATTCAAACTTAGGAATTATCTAATTTATAATAAATATTTGTATTATATATTTAGTAACATAAAAAATGAAGAATACAAAAAAATATACAATACCGAAAACATTTTGAAATATTTGGAATCCTGCTTCTTAGACGCAAGCAATGATTTATCTAACGATACTTTTTTTACAAAAACAGCAAAATATACCGGTGTAAATGAAAAAAACAATCAAACAGACAATAAATCAAAAGCAACTAGAAATGAGGACGATTCTAAAGGTATAAACATGGATTTAACAAAAAGAAGGATATCTAAAGAAGGCCAAAAACCATCAATAGAATTAGCCATAATTGATCTGAATAAAAAAATGAAAAAATAAAGTTTCTGGTATTCTGATTGTGTTAACGATGTGAGTTAAAAATCTGCAATATCAGCGACTCTGGATCAAGGGGTTAATGATACTCCTTCACTCCAAAAAATAGGAGACCTGCAATAAAGCAATAGTTCAAATAAAATCATAAGAAAGCATAGAGATTAGAAGGCGCGTTAAAATTCGCAAACCGAATAACGGTAAAGCATTTGAACATTATTAACCCCCAATTACCTTAATTGTTTTTTTAGACACTATTAATATTATGGCTAGTAATATCAATCCGTAATATTAATTGAGGATAAAATCATGTATAAACCATTAAAAGTCTATTATTGTCGAGAATGTGGTACACGTATGCCACTCTACTACAAAAAAGAAAGTCCGTATCGCGATGATGAAAGAAAATCTTGTATTGCTTGTATGAGTAGAAATATATTTTATCAAAAGGAGGTCTGGGATTTCAGGCGAGAGCAGGATGCAAAGAATGCGCTTACCAAACAACAGAAACTTGCCATACAAAGTTCAGCGGTACTCTGGAGGCATGATCTATAGACTTAAATGAGAATGGGAAATCCTTAGCAATCTGACAATCTAACTGAACATCAAGGACATTCTTTATTATAAGAATCGCCGCCAAGGTGCTTCCTTCTGGAAGGTCTGGGTTAGAAAGTAAATCTCCCGATCTGCTGTCTACCATCAAGTCAGCCTACCCATCATAAACCATTGGGATGGCATACTCCGCTGGTGTGACAACCAGATCAATAACGGCATTCTGGAAGCTATCAATCACATTATCTAACCCGTCAAGGCGAAAGCATGAAGTTACCATATCCACAAGAACTTTATCAACTTGAACAACATAAACCTGGGTAATTTGGATCTCAGACTACCCACTTAATTTGCTGATGATACACTTATTTACTGACAGATTCTCTTTCAAAGAGATATCGCATTTCATTATGCATACCTCCTGGATCTCCAGTAACATTCATAAGCTTGGCAAATCCTTTAAATGGAAGACTTGATTCGGCTACTACCAACAATTCTGGATAAGTTTGTTGAGTAATAGCAATTTCTTCAAGTCTACCACCTGCACCAAACGTCGTATAATTACCACCAAATCCGTGGTCTTGAAGCAGAAATGCAAAAGGCTCTCGACTAGTTTTCTGGCAATAAAGCATTTCATAAGCCATAACACCATCCATATTTAGAAACAACATTGCAAATTTTTCAGCACCATGCGTCTCATCCATATCTTCATTTCGCTCCATCACGATTATAAATGTATGCATATAAAGGTATGATCGGATTTTCTTTTCACGATTTCTGAATTTTAGATTTTCATTGGTAATACGATTGCCATGAAAATATTTGAAAAGATCAGCTACAAAATTTACATGATATCCTAGAAATCCATGATTACTTGATTGTATTTCGGAGAGAAAATCAAACCAATGTAATTTATAATCTACATATATATAGCAATGAGCGCTATGTGTTGAGTTAAATAGTTTTACCGGATGTCCATCTGTACCGCATCCTGGATAAAATACTGTCCTTGATGAAAGGAAGTCCTCTATTTTAAATTGTTCAGGATTGTTGCATGCCGCAAACCACTCAGGTATGGGCTCTCTGTATATTTTTAGATATTCATATATACTTTTTTCCATTTTTATCCTTATACATCTGAAATTATGTTCTATCACTAAATTCTGATTATAGGAGAGCTCGCCCCCCCTTTCCTGACGGTTGTTAGCCTCAAAAATAAGGATTCAGTACATTCTCCTACAGATTTGTATTAAACGGCGTTTTTCAAGCCTGTTTTCCCCGGATTTTCCGCGTTAAAGACACACTACGGCCCTGATTGGCCCCTTTTCGAGAAAGGCCAGACGCTTGATGTTGTAGGTCCCGGCCATGATGGTCATCGCGAAGCTTGCGCGTACCTGGCCGATGGTCCGAATACGCTTGCCACCCATTTGTTCTATGGCCGCAAAGACGTGTTCTACCCGCGCCCGTACTTTGGCAATATTGTGGTTTCGCCGTTGCTGGCATTCGGAGAGCGGATGGTTCCGGCTGCCTTTGCGTTGGATACGCCCCCGATAACCTTGGGCCTTCAGTTGTTCCTCGCGCTCCTGACTGGGATAACCCCTGTCCGCATACACTTCCGCGCTGGTATTCCAGTCATCCAGAACGGCATCAAAGTGCTGGCTGTCATGGAAACTGGCTGTATCCGTCACCCATTTGCGGATCAGTTTATGTTTACGGTCCACACAGACAGAGAGCTTGTAGCCATGGCTGCTTTTCCCATGTTTCTTCGTCCAGGTCGCTTCCAGATCTTTCTGGCGACGTTTGGCGGGGCTCCAGTCAGCGGGCATGGCCTTTTCTTTGATCTGTTCTTTGTCCTCCCGGGTAAAATGCTGCTTGGGTGCGGGGACCAGGGTGGCATCAATGATCAGACCTCCTCGCGCCAGATAACCGTGCTGGAGAATTTGTTGCTCTACCGCCGCAAGCAGGGCTTCGGCAACGGCTACCCCGATGCGGTTCTCAAAATGCCAGATGGTCGTGCGATTGGACAGGTGCGCGGCATCCAGCAGACCACAGAATCGTGGATAGATGTGGCGATCCAGAAGCTGGTATTCCACCTGTTCATTCGAAAGATTGTACAGGCGTTTCAAGACCAGGATGCGCATCATGACTTCGGTGGGATAAGGCGGGCGACCACCCTGCGGACTCACCGGTCGAGGGGCCGCACCATCTACCTGCGCTGCCAGTGCAGTGAAATCGATGCAGGCACCAATCCGCAGGAGCGGATCGCCTAACTGATCCAGATTCTGATGGTGCAGGTCTGCGGCAAACAGGTCAGTTTTGATCGCGGTTTTTCTGGACTTCATTGATTAAATCCCATTTCTTTACAATTAGTTATATTTTATCATATACAACTGCAATGGTGCGATAGTCCAATGTGCCAAGTCCATATTCAAAATTGGAATCCTTTAAAAAACTCGTTATAATAAAGTGTAGGCTGAAATGTATTTAAATCTAATAAATCAAAGTGAGTCCCAACATTTCGCCCAACTGCCATTAACGTATCAGCAGCACTGGGTGTCCCAGCAGCATGAATATCTTCTATTAAATATTTCTGCCGCAAATCTCGTCTCTTAGGGAAATGCAAATACACTTGTCCAGTTAGCCAAACGTCTACAAGACAGACACGCTCTCGCTCTTCTCCAATCATAAAGATTGTGTTAGAACCGATAGCTGATTCTAATCCTTGACGACCCCCATTAGCGACTATTTTTAGTATATTTATATCTTTGTCGAGAAGATCAAATTCAAATTCTTTAAGAGGAAACAAATACGCATAAGCAGTATTTAAACTACTACATTTACCAGTGCGTATTAACCATTTGGAAAATTCATTACAAACATTATTTTGCGGTTTAGATTGACTAATGAAATCACAAAAGTAATGGATAACATTACTAAATGAATGGCCAGTTGGAACCCAACCATGTCGACTAGGTTTATGTTTTATTGGATCATTATTTTCATCAATCTCAATAGAACCATGATTTATATGAGACGATAAATCAAAGAAGCAACGTAGATCATAACCAATAATAAACAATCCTGCTTCAAATGCATGACAGCGGGAACCTAAAGCTCCCTCATCACTAAAAAGGTCTTGATCACTTAGAAGCAGTGATTCAATGATCCATCCTAGCTTCAACTGAGCTTGAGCCCATTTATATGGCTCGACAGCATTGGAATAAAACTTTGGCGCAGGATTCGTATTCAAAATCGCAGCAGGGTCTCTAACCTGATTACCACGAGCACAGCCAACCGGGAAAGAAAGTAACGGAGAAGCAGAATATCCAGTTCTTGAGAGATATAATGCATAAAACATAGCAATAGCGGCACCAACACGACTGTCGTAAATAGGCAAACCATCATTATCAAGAAATGCATGAATTTTAGTAAGCCCAGAATTAAATTTTTTGATTGTTAAATTTGATAAATCTTCAATGTTTTTGTTACCGGATACTCCAAAAATATCACGGATTGACACCATGTATTTTATTAACTGATTATTACGTGCCATTTCTTCGATAAAGCTGCGCGCTCCGAGCACTCCACCCCACTCTAAAACTGCAGTGCATGCACGGCCAAACTCTTTATCATTTACACCTAAAACCGTATAAGACAACCATTCTTTTAATTCAGCAATAGAGGCTTTAGTTGATATCCAATCAATAGACTCAGCAAAACGTCCATCTGCTCGTGACCATCTAGTCTGCCACCTATAAAACGGAAGAAGTTCATTGAAATGGATATTGTTTGCCAGCAAACCTCCTGGAACATAGCGACTTGGTGCAAATTTTAGATTAAATTTCACAATTGGCAATTCTTTATAGAGCCAATCGATAAATTTTGATACATCCGCATGCTGTAAAAATTGATATTTATTCATAAGTCAGAAAGTCCTTGAAAGTTTACCGATTAATTATATTTTATTTAGACATTATTAACCTTTAAAAGATCATTTAATGAAAAATTAAATTATAAATTCTTATCTCTTTTCAGGAAAAGTTGATCCAATCACCCTAACACTGGAGTGCCTTTATCTACATCACAGATGTGATCGTGGGTTAATTGGAACCAAGACTGCCCACTTTGAATGTCGAAGAATCTTCCCGTGCTTATCATGCATTTAAAATTCAAAAAAAGGCAATTTTCGTTCTTCACTAAGGCATGCTGCCATAACCACCGTAGCAACCTTGCCATATTACACATAAGTTTCACTGCACCATCAACACTAGACTAAGGCCAAAAGGACTGACGGTGCACATTCAACAGATTCAACAGATTCAACAGATTCATCACCAGGCTAATTAGTAAATTGAAATTAAAACCACAATTATTAGTGCTGAAATTTTACCTATTAATATAAGAAGCAATTTCTGGGAGAAATGACCAATTAATCTAGATTTATAACCTGAAATTCTGCATCTATAATTTCAGCTTCATTACGCCAGGAAGTAAAAAACAATTTCTGAGCTTTTATTCTTTCCAATTCAGCGTTTAAATTCTCAATTTCTTGCTGTAATTCTTTAAATCCAGGAAAAAAAGTCGTATAAAAATCTGGACTATCAAGCTTTTTTATTAGTTCTCTGCGTTGAGATTCTAAATCTTTAACCAATTCATTTTTGCCGTTCTCAAACTGCTTTTTTCTATCTATATCTTTCCAAACTTGCCAAGCATCAAATGCAATACTAAGAGCACCGAGAGCGCCATTTAAACCATTAGCAAATTTAATTGCGCCCCACGGTTTAAATTTAAAACTAGACCACAGTAAATCTCTTGCAGCAAGAACGCTGGATGAATTAATAATTTTACTTTTTGCAATCCAGTTAACTCCTTCCTTTCCGATAGCAATCATGTGAGAATCAAATTCATTTATATCTGAATTTAAACTGGTTTGAATACGAACCAACTCACTAGTCACCGAATCCAAATACTTACTAAAAACCATCTGAATTTTATTGTCAAGTATGATGCCGCCATCACCAATTTCTCTCTCAAAAAACTTAGATATGGTTTCGATACTAGTGCCTTTCAACTGAATTATTAAGTTTGTAAAATGATTAATAACAAATTCTTTTAATAAAAGCCTGGATCGATCAGCTTTCTTTTGAACATCAGAAATATCTCTGTTAGCGCGTAGATCTGTTTTTTCAAGTTTACTTATTTCGGTAGACAATATTTCATCATTTTTTATAGCTTCAGGAATTTCTCTTAATAAAATGTCCTGAATAATACTTTTACTGGTGGCTAAGGCAATTTGTTCTAGCCCCCCTGCACCTGTTATTTTTTTGGTCGTTTCATTCATTAGCACATGAATATGTGAAAGCTGTTCATATTTACTTGAATTTGATAACCAATATTCAAGCCCTGCATCATAAGGATTTGCCGAAACAGCAACTAGAGAGAGAGATTTAGCCTCTTCTTCATTTAGATTGATTATATCCTTTAGTCGATTTTTAATATTATCTTTTTTAATCTGTAAAGTTGACTGATAATCTTCCTCATCAGATACGTCAGACACTTCATCAAAACGACTTAATACAAAAATTGTTCGCGATAACAAATTTAAATCACGCAAAAGCCATTTAAGTTCATGTGAATGGCTCTCTTTTATTGGATTAGTAGAATTCATTACGTATATGACAATATGAGCCTCACTTACAAACTTTCTGGTAATATCTTTATACTTTTCTTGATCTTCAATATCAGGATTATATTTTTCTTTATAGCCAAATAATCCCGGCGTATCTATTAGAGTTATATCGTCACCTGCTTCGTAGACAGTTATTGCGTTAGAAGATTCTTGATGGCTAATCTTCATCTCTTTTTCATGTCTTCCTAACCAAGCTGCAGCAATAGAAGTTTTACCTTCCGAGAACCCTCCGATCAAAGCTATCTGCAGTTTCTGATCACCTCTAATTGATTGCTTTAATTTATTTTTAAAAGCAATATCAATTTTAACTCCGGCATTTTCTCCTTGCTCAATAAATTTTAATAATTTATATTGTATATTTTTAGCTTTATTTTGCTGATCGCGAAAAACGTCAATAATGTTACTCATTTTAATACACCTTCCTTAACAATTGTCGTAGAAATATTACCAAGTATACCAATGGAATCATCGATTGCCTGTTTTATTTTTCTAGTTTGCTCGGCAGGAGACATGAAATTTGTCTTAATACTTCCAATTAACTCATCTATCTTAGATAAATTTTCATCGATCAGAGATGAATAAGAACTTTCAACTTGTGAAAGAGCTTGATCTATATTTTCGTCTGCGCTACCACGCTGTTGTTCCTTTTTAAAATCAGTATCAAACCAACTGTAAATGGCTTTTGCAAGAGATACAACTACACCTATTGCTCCAATTACTAATGCCCAGCCTCCGGTAACAAAGATCAATCCTATAGTGCCAAGTGCGGTACCAGCCAGCCCAGCATAACTTATTCCAGTATCTAAATTTATATCAACATTCAAACGCATAGTGCTTACTTTTGACGCATCATTAATAAATCCAGCAACATGCTCCTGAAATTGTTCAGCTATATCTGCAATTGAAGCTTCAAATTCTACAAGATTTTTTTCGATAAGTTGCGGAGCTATGTCTTGTATTTGACTTACCGACTTATTAATCCTTCCTTCGAGAATAACTTTAAAATCACCGTTACTCAATCCATTTTCAATTCTATTATAAACATGATTTATAAGATCTGTTTTTTCTGAAATTATTAATCGCTCAATTGAAGACAATAAATCGTTTCTCAATTCATTTACAGCATTATCTAGCTGCGATATCGAATCATTCATTTGTTCTTCTAGATTGTCAAGAAGTGGTATAAAAGTTATTTCATTCAGATATTTAAGTTTTGACATTAGTTTAATTACTGTGTCATTAGCTTTGTTAAAATTGGATTTTATAATTTTATTTTTTGTATTCATGATCATTTCTGAGCTAATAGATTTCATTAGTGTTCTAAATCCACTTTTGTTGAAAAATTCACTGGGTTTCATTTCTGATGTAAACTTTATTCTATCCTTAAACATTGTTGTTTCAGGTACAAAATGATCTGTAGATGAAATAAAAGCCAAATAAGCACTGATTATTTTTGTTCCTGTAAAATGTTCACCCAGTTGCTTTGTCATTTCTCTCTCTAGGACTTGAATGCTTTGTAGCTCACCATCGCTGACCAATTCTTTTATTTTAACTTGTTCAATTGACTTAATGCTTTTGTTATAAATGACTTGCACCTCCGCCTGAGCTCCGAGATGTTCCCTTATTTTTTCTAAGGTGCCTTTTTCTCCATTTTTTTCATCTCCTTTTTGTGGTGGTTCAGGTTTTCTCGTTACATAAAAAACAATATGCGCCTTACGTAACGCCTCCATAATTGGTTTAAGTACTAACGATTCCTTTCCTTCAATTCCTGGAACATCTAGCAAAATAAATTTATGTCCGTCAACTTCAAAATCATATCTTACCGCTTCACGAGTAAAATCTGATTGTCCATCACCAATAATACATCCATCCTGGTAACTAACCAAACTCTGATAAGCTTCATTAATTTCTTCGATTGTTTTTTGTAATGAAGAAATTTTGTCCTCAGCTTTCTTTAGTTCTGACCCTCTCTCTGAACATGCTTTTTCTTGCATTAAAACAATGGTATCCAGTTCTTTTTGTGCTTTTTCAATTGCAATTACTTCTTTATTTTTTATAATTTTTGAAAGCATTTTTTTCCATAACGGTAAAGAATAAGCCTCTAATTTTAGGCTTTCAATTCTCGTTATATGTTTCTGTTTCTCATTTTCGTGTTCTATTTTTTCTTGATCTAATTTTTCTTTAATCTCATCTTTTGTTTTTTCTTCATTCTTTATTTCACCTTTAATTTCTAATAGTTTTATAGATGTATTGCTGTTAATATCAAATTTAGATTTTATCTCCGAAAACTTTGTCCTTTGTTCTTTTTTTGTTTTTTCACCCAACAAAATACGTATGGTTTCTATTATTGTTGATTTTCCTGCATTAGTCTCGCCATAAAAAGCTATTGTAAGCGCATCCCACTCTGCGCTTTTATCTAATGCTAACAAGCTTTCGTCTGCTTCCATCTTCAGCGTTCTGAAAGCTTCCTTTGCTGTCTCTATCGCGCTTGATAACTCATCACTATCTACTTTTTGTTCTAAAATATTAACAATTTTATCTGTTTCATTTATCGTCTCTTTGTAGACGTCTTTTATTGATGTGATTTTCACAAACTCTCCTTTAGGCCGTTTCAAAAAGACTGCCTCAATCCGTCAACTCTACAGTTGTATCTTAATATTACCTACTTAATCATGTAGGTATTGCCCTGTTTCAATTGTGCTATTTCATGTTCTAATACACAGATTCTAGCCTCCAGTAACTTCTGTACATCACTTTTGTTACGCATCACCTTATGCGCCAAATGCCACCCTACGAATAGCAAAACCAACATTACAATTATAGGCATAATTCTTTCTCCTATGAAATATTGCGCAGACTATCTGTCATCACTCCTTCAAGATACTATTACGTGTATCGACTCCATATCTTCTGAGCCGATGTAAAATTAGTTTTTTTTGTAACCAATCCGCTGTAGGTTTACCCAATATCATTAGGGCAATCATTGCAAGCTTTTTCCTGCGGTAAAACATCATGATCACTCCTCCCGATCCACTTTCCCTGTCACTCATATACAGGAAACGATCCAAACCAGCATTTTCAGCGCTGCGAACATCAATATACAACCCAAAACCATACACAGTCCTATCAACAAAAGCGCGATAGCTATCATCCGATCCAATTGACGCGCTTCTTTAACAAAAGACATTGTGCTCTTCATCCCTGTTTTGCGTTAAAGCTAATAAACATGTTCCCCAACACAGAAACCTGACCCAACTTTATCCAAATTTTTTTTACCTACCAATCCTTACCGATACCTGTAGCCTACCACCAATCTGCGACAATATGTGACGCATGGTTTTATCCACTGATTTCATTAATTTCTATATCACATATGAGCGATTCCATCCCTGCGAGCCAAGTACGCAATAACATGGAATCCATCACCGTAGCCCGAACCTGCAGCCAATCTCCCTGAACCTCAATCTCCTGATCCTCAGATAGTCGTGATTCTGTCAAATGCCAACCTGCGGCCTTCTCTATTTTGAAACTGATCCGCACCTTCTTTCCTTCACCGAAGGCAAACCGACCTTCCCCATCGTATCGGGCCAGATCAAAGTCCTTGGGGTAGGTAAAACGTTGCGGAAGCAGCTCTGCTTTTTCAATGCGCGGCAGGGCCAGAATACGTTCGTTGTCATAGCCTTCATATCGGCAGACGAGGTACAGACGGTTCCCTTGTTGGGCGAGTCCCAAGGGCCAAACCGTGGCT
>JABEBX010016705.1_pt1 | contig 14570 bp, 16 predicted proteins | sample 7245971 | NCBI WGS metagenome assembly JABEBX01 (sample SAMN14506365, study PRJNA622280) | hot springs metagenome | biome: hot spring [ENVO:00000051]|acidic hot spring [ENVO:00002120]; feature: spring [ENVO:00000027]|sediment [ENVO:00002007]; material: sediment environment [ENVO:01001048]... | reverse complement strand
CGATCGGGAGGAAGTGTAAAAGTTGTTAGATTTGAAATCTTACATAAGGGACATTCAGAATTTTCCGAAGGATGGAGTTGCATTTAAAGATATAACACCACTTTTAAAAGATCCGGAAGCTTTTGCCTTTGCGATTGAAGAGATGTCAAAAATTGTTGCTGAATGGAATCCACAAAAAGTAGTTGCAGCGGAAGCGAGAGGTTTCATCTTTGCATCACCAATAGCATATGCTTTAAGAGTAGGGTTTGTTCCAATAAGGAAGCCAGGCAAATTGCCTTATTTTACCATAAACGAAGAATATTACCTTGAGTATGCCAAAGCGAAGATTGAAGTCCATGTTGATGCCATTGATCCAAACGAAAAAGTTGTCATAATAGATGATATACTTGCAACAGGTGGAACATCGCTTGCGATGGCACACCTTGTTGAAAAATTGGGAGGTATCGTTTGTGGCATGGCTTTTCTTGGTGAACTTTCTTTTCTTGAGCCAAGAAAAAATCTTAGAAATTACGATGTTAAAAGTCTTTTGACATATTGAAGGGAGGAATTAATTTTGAAATTTGACTTCACCAATGCTCTTGGTGAGAATTTGTTTGATGGTGTAAAATACGAGGATGTGAAAAGTATTACGGGCAGATTGCATGCTTTTTTGGAAAATTTCAGGCAAAATCCTCCAGGTTTTGTAAAAGTTTTTAAGGATTCTGCACATCTGGAACAGATTCTCAAAATGGCAAATGAATGCAGAAAGTTGGAGAATTTCGTGCTTATTGGCATAGGCGGATCGGCCTTGGGAAATCAGGCTGTTTTTGGTGCATTGTTTCATCCGATGTGGAATAGTTTACCAAAAGAGAAAAGAAATGGATTTCCAAGATTTTTCGTGATGGACAACGTTGACCCAGAACACATAGCATCAATTTTGGATATCGTGGATCCAGCCGAAAGTATCTTCAACGTAGTCAGCAAATCTGGTTCAACTTCTGAGACCATGACGAACTATCTTGTCATAAGAGGAATTCTTGAGGCACGTGGTCTTGATCCCAGAGCACATCTTGTTTTCACAACAGATCCAAACGAAGGTGTGCTGAGGAAAATTTCAATAGACGAAAGTATTCCTGCGCTTGAAGTTCCCTCAAATGTCGGTGGAAGATTCAGCGTTTTGACTGCCGTTGGCCTTTTAAGTGCAGCATCGACAGGCGTTGATGTAAAAAAAATGCTTGATGGTGCTCAAGAAGAAGTTGATAGGTTCAAAAATGAAGACGATACTTTCAAAAATCCCGTTCTTCTTAACGCTGCGATTCATTACCTTTATTCCCGTGGCGGTAAATCAATTTCAGTCATGATGCCTTATTCTAACGCGCTTTACACGCTTGCAGATTGGTATAGACAGTTATGGGCAGAGTCTCTTGGAAAAGCAAAGTCTCTTACCGGAGAAACCGTTAACGCTGGCCAGACTCCCATAAAATCTCTTGGAACGATAGATCAGCATTCTCAGGTTCAACTTTACATGGAAGGTCCAAATGACAAAGTCATAACATTTTTAAGGGTAGAATCGTTTAGAAGAAAGATCAAAATTCCAGTTGTTCATCAGGATAGAAAAGAACTTTCTTACCTTTGCAACAATGAGATGAAAGATCTCATAAATTACGAGCAAGAAGCGACATCTCTTGCACTTTTAGAACATGGAAGGCCAAATCTCACCATTTCTTTTGATTCAATAGACGAGAAAGAAATCGGAAGATTTTTTGGCTATTACGAACTGCTTGTGACTGCCATGGGTTTTCTCTACAACATAAACACCTTTGATCAACCCGGAGTAGAACTTGGAAAACAGAATACTTATGCTTTGATGAACAGAAAAGGTTATGAATCACAAAAAAATCATATTGAAGACGTAAAGAAAAACCTGCGAATCTTCAAAATTTAAGGAGATGAGATATCTTGATAGTCTGGAAGTTCAAGGGAGGAATCCATCCACCAACGAAAAAATTGGCAAAAGATTCCAAAATTGAGAGGATTAATTTATCAAAGCGCTTTAATCTCTTTCTTGCCCAAAATTCTGGTAACCCCCCGAAGTTGATCGTCCAGCCAGGAGCGGAGGTTAAAACTGGTCAAAAGATAGCCGAGGCGGACGGATTCGTTTCAGTCCCGCTTCATTCGCCTGTTACAGGGAAAATTGTGGAGGTAAAGAAAGAAAAACATCCCGTAACGGGCAGACCTGCAGACATGGTTATCATAGAAAGAACGGGAGAAGACGAATGGGTCAAACTTGATGCAAAGCCTTACACAGATTACACAATTGACGAGATCAAAAAGCGTGTTGCTGAAGCAGGCATAGTGGGACTTGGTGGCGCTACGTTCCCAACCCATGTTAAACTTGCCCCTTCCAAAAAAGTTGACACGGTAATATTGAATGGAGCGGAGTGTGAACCGTATCTTACGATAGATCATCGTATGATGGTCGAATATGCAGAAGAAATTTGTAAAGGTGGAGTCGCTATTGCAAAGGCCATCGGTGCCACTAAGATATTCGCTGGAATTGAAGAAAACAAACCCGATGCCATAGAAGCAATGAAAAAGGCCGGAGCATCTTTTGGCATAGAAATTGTTGAATTGCCCACCAAATATCCTCAGGGTTCCGAAAAGCATCTTATATATGCCATAACAAAAAAGCAAGTGCCATCCGGCGGTCTTCCTATGGATGTTGGCGTTGTCGTGGATAATGTCTCAACGGCAAGGGCTATATATAGAGCACTTGAATACGGCGAACCTTTGATAGAAAGAGGATTAACCATAACTGGAGAAGGCGTTAAAGAGTCCAAAAATGTTTTTGCAAGGATAGGCACTCCTCTGTCCGATCTTGTAGATATTGCCTCTCCCATAGAAGACACACAGAGGGTCATCTTGGGTGGGCCAATGACAGGCGTAGCAGTTGAATCGCTTGATATTGGTATATCTAAAGGCACCTCCGGAATAACCATTTTGCCGGAAGCGATTGTGGAAAAACACTTGGAAACGAATTGTATAAGGTGTTACAGATGCGTCGAAGCATGTCCAACTCAACTTGAGCCCTATTTGCTTTACAAACAATTCAAAAAGAAAATGTTTAACGAGATGAAAGAGGATCATCTTATGGACTGTATAGAATGCGGATCATGCGCTTACGTGTGTCCTGCAAACATAGATCACGTTAAAGCGTTTAAGACGGCAAAATTAGTCGTTAGGACACTCGGGAGGCGATGATCAGATGAAACTTTTGACAGGACCGGCTCCCCATATACACGATAACATATCGACAAGAAGGATAATGTTAGATGTTCTCATAGCGTTGACGCCTGCTGCTGTGCTTTCCGTTTTAATGTGGGGCTGGTACATGTTGCTTTTGGAAATTGGCTCTATGGCCTTTGCCGAATTTCTAGAATTTTTTGTGATGAGATTTTTCAGAAAGAAAAAAGATTTTGTGCCAGATCTTTCTGCTTCGGTTACTGGACTTCATTTCTCGGAATAATTCCAGGTTCCGCAGGAGAAACAAGCGCTTTGCTTTTGATAATAGGATTCCTTTATCTATGGTGGAGAAAGATAGTTTCTTTCGAAATACCAGTCGCTTACATAGGAACAACATTCGTGCTATCGGCCATTTTCTGGATGGCTAATCCATCTGCCTATTACGATCCTTTAACTTCAATAATGGTTGGCGGTTTAATGCTTGGTGCTTTATTCATGGCCACAGATCCTGTCACAAGTCCTGTTACACCGCGAGGAAAGTGGATCTTTGGAATAGGGGCAGGCGTTATAACTGTGCTTATAAGATACATAGGTGCATATCCTGAAGGTGTAAACTTTGCCATCATTTTAATGAATGCACTTGTGCCATTCATAAATCAGTTCACAAAAAGAAGGGTATTTGGGACGGTGAAGGAAAATGGCTAATCACGTCAAGATTGCTTTGATTTTAACGGCTGTCATGGTTGCAATAGGAGTTATACTTGCCAGTGTTTATCTTATGACATACGCTCCAATTGCCAAGGCCGATTTGAATGCCAAATTTGAGGCAATAAAATTCGTTTTGACAGATCAGACGACGGGTAGATTATTCAAATGAAACACCAGGCCTTGGTGCAAAAATAAACGATCCTGACGTCAGAAGCAGGTTCTTCGACATTCCAAATTCTGGATTTAAAGATACCATAAAGGTCAACAAAGATGCAGATCTTTTTCCATTGCCATCCAATTACATGTCGAATTTAACGCAATACAAAGATAAAGGCATTATCGTGACAAGCGATGTTATGACTGGATCAACGATAACACCTCGATCCGTTGCCAACACTCTGAATGCGATGTACGAATTTCTTGAAAAGGAGGCAAAATGATGGCTAATCAAAATGGCGAAACAAGTTTATCCGTATTGACTGCCGGCTGGATAAAACAAAATCCCACCTTTGTTCAGGTACTTGGTATGTGCCCCGTGCTTGCCGTTTCAACAAGTGCAGATAACGCACTTGGAATGGGATTGGCTACACTTGGCGTGCTTACACTTTCAAACCTTTTTATCTCTTTTGTTAGGAATATAATTCCAAATGAAATAAGAATACCGGTCTACATATCGATAATAGCGGCTTTTGTTACGGTTGTAAACCTTCTTATGCACGGTTACACCTACAGTTTGTGGGTAAGTCTTGGAATATACATACCTTTGATAGTCGTCAACTGTGTTCCGCTAGGACGTGCCGAGGTCTTTGCCTCCAAACACGGGCCGTGGAAATCTTTCCTTGACGGCGTTGGTATGGGTATGTTCAGCAATGCTCGTCTACAACTTTTTACTTTCAAGATTTCTTGGTATGTGTTCTTTCTTTGGCGTTTCTCAAAAGATAGACACGGCAGTTGGAATGTCGATAGCCGTTATATTCGTTATGGTCGTTGCAGGCATATCCGCATGGGTACTTAATCTTTTACTCATCGCCTGGAATGTGGAATTTTTACAAATACTTGTATTTGTGCTTGTCATAGCGGCGCTCGTCCAATTCATAGAGATCTTCGTTAAAAAAACCAATCCAGTGCTCTACAACGCGCTCGGTATATATTTACCTTTGATAACAACAAACTGTGCTGTCCTCGGAGTTGTGCTTTTGAATCTCAATCAAAATTACGATCTCATGCAAACGATCTTTAACACAGTCGGCTCAGCTCTCGGTTACGCTCTTGCCATAATTCTTTTTGCTTCAATAAGAGAAAGACTCAGCATAGACGAACTTCCACCTGTTTTTGAAGGCATGCCAGCTGCGTTCATAACGGCTTTTGTGCTTTCGATGGGATTTATGGCATTTAGCGGCATGATAAAGGCGTGAGCGGTATGATGACTTTTATTTATTCTATTCTGGTGCTTGGAATAATGGGTTTTGGAATAGGGTTGGCACTTTCGGTGGCCGCAAAAAAATTCGAGGTAAAAGAAGATCCTAAAGTTGAAGAAATAATCAATGCTCTACCTGGAGCGAATTGTGGTATGTGCGGTTACGCAGGATGTGCAGCGTATGCGCACGCAATAGTTGAGCAACACGCCGCATTCGATCTTTGCGTTCCGGGTAGAAAGGGTGGAGTTGGCGAGAAAGTAAAAGATATAATGACCAAGCAAACTGCTGAAAATGCAAATTCTCAAAAACAAACAGCCTCTCATTAAAAGAGGCTGTTTTTAACTGTATGAAGGAAGTTTAATGCAACAAGAATTTATACTAAATCTTTTTTAAATTCCGAATCTTCCAGCGGAGAGCATGATGCCCTAGAGGAAGCCAGCGCCTTGCGAGGACAGCTTCCAATGGCCACATGCTGGAGCTGCAAGATAAATGGACATTCGGCTTTTAAAGTTGAATCAGCATATTATTAAATGTCCTTTTGTCGAGGGTAAGATTTGAAATTTAAAAAAGTGTTAGTATATGATTAAGCAAAAACATTTGGGGTGATGATTGAATTATGAATAACACTAGCATAATTCGTGATTTAATACAATTTGCGGTTTTTTTTGTTTTATTAACATTTTCTGTCAAATTCATGGGAAGATATATGGCAAAAATTTTCAATGGAGAAAAGACTTTTATGAGTTTTTTATCCCCTGTTGAGCGTAAGATTTACGATTTCGCAGGATTAGATCAACACGAAATGGATTGGAAGGAATATGCTTTTTCCATGTTAGTCTTTAACTTTTTAGGATTCATTGTTTTGTTTTTGATTTTGGTTTTTCAGGGTATACTTCCATTAAATCCAGAAAAATTCTCTGGCCTTTCTTTACCTCTTGCGTTTAACACTGCCGTGAGTTTTGTCACAAATACCAATTGGCAATCATACAGCGGAGAATCAACGATGAGTTATTTATCACAGATGTTGGGCCTAACTGTCCAAAACTTTTTTTCCGCTGCAACGGGCATAACAATTGCGCTGGCATTAATACGAGGTTTTTCACGTAAATCGTCAAGAACAATTGGAAATTTTTGGGTAGATCTAACTCGATCTATCCTTTACATTTTATTACCAATTTCATTTATCGCTGCAATTGTGCTTGTATCTCAAGGTGTTATTCAAAATTTTGATGCTTACAAAACCGCTCAATTTGTTCAGCCTGTTGTAACTAAAAGCGCCACTGTAACGACGCAAACATTGCCAATGGGCCCTGTTGCCTCTCAAGAGGCCATAAAATTACTTGGAACAAATGGTGGAGGCTTCTTTGGGGCAAATTCGGCACATCCTTTCGAAAATCCCAACCCCTTTACGAATTTTTTTGAGGCATTTCTAATCATTCTAATTCCAGCGGGCTTAACTTATACATTTGGACATATGGTAGGAAATACAAAGCAAGGATGGTCTATCTACATAGTCATGCTAATTCTACTTTTACTTTTCATGGGTATCCAGTATTACTCTCAAATAAAAGGAGATCCACTTATACAAAACACAGGTGTTTCTGGGCCTTACATAGAAGGGCAGGAAGTACGTTTTGGAGTGGGTGGAACTGTCCTATTTTCTTCTGTAACAACGGGTACTGCCTGTGGTGCAGTTAATACGAGTATGGATTCCTTAACGCCTATTGGTGGAATGTCTTCTATGATGTTGATACTTTTAAGTGAGATCGTTTTTGGAGGTGTTGGATCTGGTTTATACACCATGCTTGCATTCGCCATAATAGCAGTTTTTGTGGCTGGCCTTATGATAGGAAGAGTGCCAGAATACCTCGGCAAGAAAATAGAAATCACCGAAATGGTATCCTCAGTTGTTATAGCTCTTGTGTCTGGATTGGTTGTGCTTTTGTTCACATCAGTAGCATTAGTAACTAGGGCTGGCACGTCTTCAATCTTAAATCCTGGTGCACATGGAATTAGTGAAATATTGTACGCTTATGCATCAACTGCCAACAACAATGGAAGTGCTTTTGCTGGTTTGAGTGCAAACACGATATTTTATAATTTTACAACGGCAATTGCAATGATCGTTGGTAGATATGTGCCAGCAATATTCGCTTTGCTTATGGCAGGCTCTCTCGCTAAAAAAAGGTACATAACTTCAACTTCGGGTACTTTATCAACTACAAACCTTACCTTTATGATATGGCTTATTTTTGTTATATTGATAGTTGGAGCACTTACATTCTTTGCCGCTATTTCTTTGGGCCCTTTTGTTGAAAATTTAATCATGTGGGGTGTTAAGTGATGAATAAAGATTCAATTTTCAATCTTGTTCTCTTTAAAGATGCGATTAAGAATTCTATTGAAAAGTTAAATCCTTATTCACTCATGGGCAATCCCGTTATGTTAGGAGTCGAAATCGGAAGCATTCTAACAACGGTTGAATTTTTCCTTGAAATCATCAGTGTGTCAAGCGGCCCCGCATGGTTCAGCGGTGTAATATCTTTGTGGTTATGGCTAACGATCTTATTTTCGAATTTTGCAGAATCAATCGCAGAAAGTCAGGGAAAAGCCAGAGCTGAATCGATGAAAAAAACGCGCACTGAGATCATGGCTAAAAAGTTAAAAAAACCTGATTTTGAAAGTGAATACGAGCTGGTACCTTCAACGAAATTGGTAAAAGGCGACATTGTACTTGTTAACTCAAATGATTTGATTCCGAGCGATGGAGAAGTCATCGTTGGGGCTGCACTTGTAGATGAATCCGCTATAACGGGCGAATCTGCTCCAGTTGTTAGAGAATCCGGCGGAGATCGTAGCGCCGTTACTGGTGGTACAAAGGTTATATCCAACAGTATAATCATAAAAATAACCGCTGATGCTGGAGAAACATTCTTTGATAAAATGATAAATATGGTCGAAGGGGCAAAACGTCGTAAAACTCCAAATGAAATAGCATTAGAAGTCCTTCTGATCGCTCTTACCATTACATTTCTTTTGGTTGTTGTAAATCTGAGTTCACTTTCTATATACAGTGTCAAGGCTGTGGGACGCGGTTCGCCAGTTTCGTTAGTTGTACTTGTATCTTTATTTGTTTGTCTTGCTCCTACAACGATAGCAGCACTCCTGCCAGCGATAGGCATCGCTGGAATGGATAGGCTTTTTAAAAAAAATGTCATTGCACTTTCTGGTAGAGCCGTTGAAGCCGCAGGGGACGTAAACGTGTTGCTTTTGGACAAAACTGGAACAATAACACTTGGTAACAGAGAAGCATCTGAAATTATTCCCGTAGGAAATCATTCTGATCGTGAATGTGCGGAGGTTGCTTTGATGGCTTCCGCTACAGATGAAACGCCAGAGGGAAGAAGCGTAGTCGTGTTCGTTAAACGAAAATATAACCTAAAGATGAGTGAAATTCCAAAAAATGTAAAGTCGATCTCCTTTGATGCCAGAACAAGGATAAGTGGGCTGGACGTTGATGGCCATCAGTATAGAAAGGGAGCATCTGATTCTATAATTGATTTCATAAAAAGCAAGGGAGGCAACATTCCAGAAGATCTGAACGACAAAGTTGAAGCGATTGCAAAGGCAGGCGGAACACCACTTGTTTTAAGTCGTGATTCAGAAATAGTTGGTGTTGTGCATCTGAAAGATATACTCAAAAGTGGCATACGAGAAAGATTTGCACAATTAAGACTTATGGGCATAAAGACTGTAATGATAACCGGTGATAATCCTCTCACCGCTGCAACGATAGCCGGAGAAGCAAATGTAGACGATTTCGTTGCTGAAGCAAAGCCTGAAGACAAATTGAAAATCATCAAAAAGTATCAAGAAGAAGGATATATGGTAGCAATGACTGGGGATGGAACAAATGATGCACCGGCACTCGCTCAAGCAGATGTTGCAGTGGCCATGAACACGGGAACTCAACCTGCACGAGAAGCGGCAAATGTCATAGATCTCGATAGCAATCCAACAAAGCTCCTTGATATCGTGGAAATAGGAAAACACATACTAATGACAAGAGGATCTCTGACAACATTTAGCATTGCCAATGATGTTGCTAAATACTTTGTCATAATACCAGCGGCTGTTGCTTCAATATACCCTCAGCTTAACGTGCTCAACGTGATGAATCTGACAAACCCTTACCTTGCTATACTTTCTGCCGTGATTTTCAATGCGATAATCATCCCATTACTTATACCGCTTGCCTTAAAAGGTACGTGGTATCGTCCCATGCCAGCTGAAAAACTTTTGACTTACAATCTTTTAATTTATGGAGGTGGCGGTTTAATCGTGCCATTCGTAGGAATAAAACTTATTTACATGCTTTTGAGCATTATCTAAGGTGATGGACATGAAAAAATTAAGAAATTTATTAATTCTTTTCGGAATTCTCTTTGTAATCGTTGGAGTAATTTATCCCTTACTTGTCACGGGCGTGTCGAATTTGTTTTTTAGTTGGAGAGCAAATGGAAGTTTGATTCATGAAAATGGGAAAATTGTTGGTTCTACTTTGATAGGTCAACCCTTTTCGGCACCGAATCTTTTCTGGTCAAGGCCATCTTCTACACCGCAATTTCCTTACAATGCGCTCTTTTCGGGAGGGTCTAATCTTGGGCCAACAAATAAGGTATTGATTGGTAGAGTCGAGAAAAGAGTCAAATTCCTTGAAGAATCTGGAATACAGGCACCCGTTCCATCTGCTCTTGTACTTGGTTCTGGAAGTGGACTTGATCCAGACATTACTCTGCAATCTGCACTTGTTCAAGTACCAAGAATATCAAAGGCTACTGGCATACCAGAAAGCAAATTAAAGGAACTTGTTGAATCTCACTTTGAAGGCAGAACATTCGGATTTATGGGAGCTGGAAGGATAAATGTGTTAGAATTGAATCTTGCTCTTATAAAATTGGAGAATACTTATGACGGAAAATGAGAAAAGATTTTCTCCAGAAGAACTACTTGAAATAGCAAATAAAGAACAAAATTTAAAGCGAGGAAAATTGACTATTTACTTTGGGGCTGCTCCCGGAGTTGGTAAAACGTATTCCATGCTCAGTGATGCTCACGCACGAAAAAAAGAAGGAATAGATGTTGTCGTTGGGTACGTAGAAACCCATGGTAGAAAGGAAACAGAAGCACTTCTTGAAGGTTTAGAAGTGATAAAACCTTTGGTCGTAGAATACAAAGGCATCAAACTTTTAGAAGTAGATGTTGATGAAATTATAAAGCGCAAATCTCAATTAGTTTTAATAGATGAACTTGCCCATACAAATGCTCCAGGACTTAGAAATCTAAAAAGATATCAAGATGTTGAGGAATTGTTGAATGCAAATATAGACGTCTACACTACAGTTAACGTTCAACACGTGGAAAGTTTAAAAGATATCATATACAGTATAACCAACGTTAAGATCAACGAAACGATACCCGATAAGTTTTTAATAAATGCGGATGAAATAAAACTCGTAGATCTCCCACCAGAAGAACTTTTAAAGCGGCTAAAAGATGGTAAGGTATATGTTAAAGACATGGCTGAACAGGCAGCGCATAAATTTTTTAAACCAGGTAATTTGCTTGCACTTAGGCAATTGGCTCTCAGAATAGTTGCAGATAAAGTTGACGAGAAGATGCTTGATTATATGAAAGCGCACGCCATTGCTGGTCCTTGGATAACAAAAGAACGCATTTTAGTTGGTGTTTTTGCAAGTCCAACTGCAGAACAACTTGTTCGGGCAGCCTACAGACTTGCAAATGAAATTGACACAGAGTGGGTAGCCTTGCACATAGAAACGGAAAAAAATGCTGAATTTTCTGAACAAGAGAAAAATTGGTTAAATAATGCGCTTGAACTTGCACGCTCTCTTGGAGGATTAGTGGTGTGGGTAAAAGGTAATGATGTAACAAGAGAAATGTTGAATTATGCTATAAATCATAACGTTACAAAAATAGTGCTTGGAAAACCTCGAAAAATAAAAGTCTTTCATCGTTCAATTTTCGAAAAAATACTTTTAGAGGCCGAAGGTATAGATGTTTATTTACTTGATTTCAGAATGAATACCAACGTTATTCCAAAAAAACTCTTTAAAAATTTGAAATCAAGCAGAAAGCCTTTAAATATTTTATGGGGAATATTAATTATAGCCTTTGGAATGCTCTCGGCCTTTCTACTGAAAGATTATCTTAGCAGTAGCGACTTAATGTTTTCGATTCTTGGTTCGTTGATTTTAATAGCTCTCTTTTTAGGGCCAATTACCTCTATCATCTCCAGCATTATAAGTGTAATTATATTTGATTATTTGTTCATACCGCCTTATTTTTCTTTCGCTGTTTCTGATTTTCATTATTTCTTATCTTTTGTGGTATATGTTCTAATAACTTTGTTGATAAGTATACTCGCAACGAGGCTAAAAAATAAGATAGATTTACTGAAAAAAAGCGAATTGAAGAGCAACGTTCTTTACGAATTAAGTAATTCGCTCATTACAGCCCAAAATTTAGAAGAAATTTTATCCATAATCATAAATCACACAAGGAGATTATTTCCATTTGAAATGGCAATTTTTATTGAAAAAGACGGTAAACCAAATTTAAGTGCAGAAACAGATGGTTTCAAGATCAATTCTGAAATTAACGGCATCGTGCTATGGTCTTTTGTGAATAAAAAACCTGTTGGATACAGCACGCAAACGTTATCGAACAAAGAATTATTGGCTTTACCAATGATTTCAAAAGAGCACACCTTTGGAGTTGTTGTATTTGATCTATCTTCAAACAAGCATTTGATTACATCAGAAAGCAAAACTATAATTGAGACAATAATACATCTTGGGACTATGACCATAGAAAGGATAAGAAATTCACCCTATGCATAACGGAATATCAAAAAATTTGCAATTAGATATGGAAATGCCTCCATTTGAATTGATGAGGGTGTCATGATTCACAAAGAAAATCCCCGGCTATGCCGGGGAACAATCTTTTTATTTTTAGAAAGAAAATTGATACGAAATATATCCCGTTGTGTCGTTGTCCATGTTATCTATTAAAAATTGTATCGTAAGATAGTCTGTTGCACTGTAACTTAAGGCAAATTGAGATTCGCTGTAACCGGAATTAGTATTCCAGAGCAAATCTGCCCAGTAAGACCAGTTATTACTCAGCCATCCCGAAAGTTCGCCAAGCATACCACTTCCACCATTTGGAAAATTTCCATTGTAATACAGACCGGTAAGACTCGTATCTGCAGAGAAGAGTTGGAAATCTATCTTGCCCCCACCAACCCACGATTGTAATCCAGATGAGGTTGTCATGTTGGCACCCGCGTAAACCGTCCCTAAACCAACGTTTGCCTGACCACCGATGTTAAATGTGGAGAAATTGTTCTGCGCCGCAAAGACTATGTTAACGGGCGAGAAGTTTGCGGATCCCACGAAGTATGCAGACAACGGAGAGCCTACATTCGTTGTGTTAATGGCACTTATCAAATTAAAATTTGGAATCTTTGCATCAAGCGCAAGGTAATTTATCCTACCGCTGCTACCAGCATAGTATATTGGTGTTCCGTTCCAGTAATTTAAATAGTCAAGAGTTTTCCAAATCCTGAACACTCCCAATCTCGTTCCCAGAGTTAAATCACCCATTTTCGGCAACGTGTACGATCCATAATACTGGAAGGAAGACGAAGACGGAGCGCCGCCAAGAGGCCCTGGAGTGTTTCCGTAATACCATGCCGCGAAATCAAATCCCATGAAATTATACTCAGCCCATATACCCATATCGGGCATGAAAGTACCCGCGTTAAGATCGAAATCGTACTGGACCTGAGCCCAAACGCTTAATTTTGGAATGGCAGTTATTTGTTGTTGGAGTTGATTGAGAAGTTTTGTAACGTCAGTAGGCGGATTTACCGTTTCGGTTGTGGTATCGGCAAAAACGGCAAAAGTAAATATCACCAGTAAAACCAACACACCAAAAATCACTTTCTTCATACTTTATACCCCCCGTTAAAAAATTTTTTGAATCTTCGATACCTTGCAACAGAAGATCTCAATTTACGCTTGCACATCACCTCCGTTGTTAGATATTAATATCCTTTTAGTGTAACTGTACTCAACGTGAAATCGCTATTGAGCGTTACGTTGGCTTCAAGATTGCTTCCGTAATCAACCCATGCTGCCCAAGGCACACTGTTTGTTAAAACTGGAAGACCATTCTGCCAGTTGGTCCAAAAAGTTGCACTGGGTTGATAGGTATAGGCACCACCGAAGGAAAACTGTCCCATATTGGCAGTTGCTTCAGCAAGGAAGTTTGATGTGTTTGAATTGTAATTGTAAAGTCCGTAAAGTGCCACTGGGCCAACTGTTCCCTTTGCACCAGCATAAAATTTAGTGAAATAGTTTTCGCCACTACTTTCGCTACCACCGTAAAGTGTAACTGGGCCCATCGTGTAATCGGCGTAAACAACTGGGCTTACTTGGGCTACACTATTAGTGGATTGAGGAGTATTAACTAACTGGGAATAAACGTTTAAATTAGAAGATGTGTACTGAATTCCTAAATCCTCATAAGAATAACCAAAGCCGTATCCACCAAATACTCCGTTAACTTCAGCACTTGGACCGTTAAAAGCAGATCCGCCAAACGTGCCTTCTCCCATGTTCGTGTCATAACCGGCCACAACAGCGATCTCTTTTGTTAGAGGAAGTGTTAAGCCAAAATATGGGGTGTAGCTGCTTCCAAACTGGGTCCAGTTTTGAGGATTGAATTCTAATTCAAGGAAATAATTTGTTCCAGATACCGTGATCCACATCTCTGGAGCAGCAGTCATAGTCGTACCAGAATAAGTAAATTTCTCGTAGGCTGTACCAGACCAATTAGCTACCGCAAATGACGCAACCGCAAATATTGCGATCGCAACGACTGACAACACTAATACCTTTTTCATACTTTAAAGCCCCCTTCTAAAAGAATTTTGAAAAAATGAGATAAGAACTTACCACCTATGAAATCATCGCCGTGCACTTTCACTACCACCTCCAATTTTTACCTGATTCTCGCCCGTCAGGAAGGAGCTATATCAAAATCAATAGTTTGGATACCAATAATCCCAAACGAAATAAAGCAACAATCCGAGCGTAGCCGCACCAAGTGCTACTCCGGCAGCGCCTACCC
>JABEBX010000600.1_pt1 | contig 14570 bp, 18 predicted proteins | sample 7245971 | NCBI WGS metagenome assembly JABEBX01 (sample SAMN14506365, study PRJNA622280) | hot springs metagenome | biome: hot spring [ENVO:00000051]|acidic hot spring [ENVO:00002120]; feature: spring [ENVO:00000027]|sediment [ENVO:00002007]; material: sediment environment [ENVO:01001048]... | reverse complement strand
GGGTTGAACGAATCTACTTATAACCTGAAGTTGACCTGAAAAAAAACAGAAATGTAACTCGTGCCATAGGCAACTGCTCAAAGATATCCAGATTCCCTACCGTAAAGTATAGTGGCAAGCCTCTGTTTATCCCTGCTTGGCCTGATGAACAGCGCCTCCAGAGTGGTGATGTCTCTGTAATATCTCTCAACCTTGAAGTCCTCGAAGTACCCATAGCCACCATGAACCTGGAGTGACATATTAGTCGCATCTTCTGCCAGATCGACTGCTCTTATCTTTAGAGAAAGGAGTTCGCCGCTATTAATAAAAGCACTATTCTCTGCTAAGTTAATCAGATAGTCCACTTCGTACTTCATCCTTGCGATGTTCCCTGATATCGGTTGATAGTCTTTAAGCTGGTAGCCAAAAGCGCTTCTCTGTGAGGCATAGTCTATGGCAATTGCTAGTGCTGCATTCGCTATACCTAGTGCTATAGCCGAGATCTCCATATCAATTGAGTCAAGTATATTATTCAATGATTCTGTCCCATGTTCTCCGAGATCTTCGTACTGATCTGTATCAACTGCAATTTGTGAGAATCCGAGGGTATTGAGTCCCAAAGCCCTGCCACATTCATCACAGCGTATCCCGTTGAGAGCAAGAATGAGCTGTCCTTTCGTTACGAAGAGGCAAGCATTGCAATTGCTGTTTATGACGGGCCCGGTGACTCCGCTCACCCTCCCACCAGATATCGTTACAGATTCCACGTCTTTCCTGCCCTCCATTATCCCAGATAGGGAAACCGCGGGGTTTATCTTGCCTGATGAAACCTGTGTGAGGATATTTTCCGAATTCTCTGCCCTGATGGCAAACGGGAGAAACAGAGAGTTCGTAATCATTACTCTTACAGCAAGCGACGGGCTACCTTTAGCAAGTTCGTTCAAAATAACAAAATATGCATCACGCGGAAGTTCCGACCCTCCCATGGACACAGGAATTAGCGATCCTAAGAAACCTGCTTTTGAAAGTTCGTCAATCAGTGAAGAAGAAAATCCAGTCTTTTCAGATAGCATCAGTTCTCTCTCGTTCTTACGTATAAACTTACTGACAGTGTTTCTCAGCAATTGTAAATCTTCCTTATTCATAAGTGATCCCTCCATTTTTCAGAAGAGTCCTTCCGATCACAAGGTTCTCGATTTCAGAAGTCCCTTCCCATATATCCATTATTTTGGAATCACGAAAGAAAGTTTCCGGGGCACCAGTTATGCCGTGGACTCCCATTATCTTTGAGACTTTTCTGCTTACATAAACAGCTGTTTCACTTGCAAATTTTTTAGCCATGCTTGTTATCATGGGGTCTGGCCTATTTGCGGTCACCATGCGGGCTGCATCGTATGTAAGGATTCTCGACAAATGCACCTTCGTTGCTATTTCAGAGAGTTCAAAAAGATTTCCCTCATCAGAATATGCAGCCGTATCATGCTTCCTGACTGAGAGAATGTGGTTCATTATCTGATCTAGGGCCCCCTGAGCCACGCCGACGGACATGGCAGCTACATTTATTCTCGATCTGTTGAAATAATCCATTACCTGATAAAATCCCCTTCCAACTTCTCCCAGAACATACTCTTCAGTTACGAAGACGTTATCAAAGAGAAGCTCTGACGTCACTGAGGCTCTTACACCCATCTTTCCAGTGAGGCGATTAGCAGTGAAGCCTTTTGATTTGGTATCGACGATGAACGTTGTCATACCTTTGTGTCTATTCTCTTCTTCGGATGTTCTGGCAAGGACTATTATATAGTCAGCGACATTTCCGTTTGTTATGAACATCTTTGTTCCATTTAGTATGTATCCCTCATCTGTTTTCTTTGCCGTTGTTTTCAGAGATGTAACGTCACTACCGCCGCCTGGTTCGGTCACGGCGAGGCCGGAAATAAAATCGCCTCTTCTTATACCTGCAAGAATCTTCTCCTTCTGCTCAGGCGTTCCATAGAGATCAATAAGATCTGAACCGAAAATGGGCTGTTCCGCAATTGTTATACCCAAGCCTGGATTAACCCTGCACATTTCCTCTATTGTTATCACTTTGGCCATTATACTATCATTTATGAGCGGAAGTAACTCCTTGGCAGCTTTTTTTCTAAGTTCTTGAGGATAACTGTTTTCGTCTTCATACAATTTTGCTACTTCCGGCCGGAACTCGTTCTCTGCAAATTCCCTAGCCATCTTTCTGACTTCCTTCAGGTCGTATTTCTTTATTTCAACCATTGGTTTGCACCTCTACTTATATTAAGAATGATGCAGAACAGAAACTCTCATTTACCCTCGTATGACGCATACTACTCCTTGCATCAATGAACAGTGGATATGTCGATCCGCTTTTCTATCACTGAAGATCCTGTTAAGGGGATAGTCATAATCAGAAAACATCGGTAACCGCACTAAATATCTTAAAACTAGCATATGTTAGTATATGATTGCGATATTAATATCTTTGGTGAGAATGAGACGGGCAAAGGGAAAGAATCCGACGCAGGCATACATTGTCGTCGGAAAAAGGCTTCTCTACCATGTGTATTCTATCATGAGGAATAAAAAACCTTACAGGGAAAGAAGACCAGTGGGGGGAAGGGGTTGATTTCAACTGGAACAGCGGGATAAGGTATAAATCCACTCTGGAAGCGAATTCGATCCCCCCTCCGTTAATCTTATAGGTATCAATTTCTCGATCATAATTCACTATGCTGATAGCGACTTCCAGAGTACTTTAATCACCCTGAATCTTTTCTCTGCCGAGCCTGGAAATCAGATCTTCAGGGTTACTGAAGGTTCCCTTTTTTACTTCCAGCTTACTTCGAGAAATTTTAAATGCTGAATTTCACGTTCCATTGAATTCAGGTTTCCGCTTTTCCCTGAAAGCTTTAATACCTTCATTAAAGTCATGGCTCTCGGATAATTCACCCTGAAGCCGTGCTTCCTCCTGGAGAAAATAATCAAGATCGTAATAAAGAGCCTGATTAATTAGCATTTTACTCACAGCATAGGCTCTAAATGGGCCATCTGCTAATTTTGCAGCAGTTATTATGGCTTCGTTAAGTGGATCCTCTACTATTCTCACCAAGCCCAGATTTTCGGCCTCTTGCGCAGAAAATTCACCACCTTGCAGCAGATATGGAAGTACTTTTCCTCCAGCCAGCCTTAGAAGGATCATTGTAAGTCCGGTATCCGGAGCAAGCCCTATACCCTGAAATGCCATTACAAACCTGCTATTTCTTGACGCAAAGACCAGATCACATGCAAGTGCGAGGCTTATGCCCGCACCAGCAGCAACACCTGTTATTGCCGATATGAAGATCTTCTTGCTATGCCTAATCTCTTTTAGGATTAGATGAAACGAATCAGACAGTTCTTTCTCTATGTCTACCCTGTTACCATTCCCAGTTGATGATATACCGGCTCCAGCAGAGAATGCCTTGCCCTGCCCGGCCAGCACCAAGACCCGCGCATCCTCATCAGCATTGAAATCCTTGAATGCCTGCAAAAGATCTTTCCTTACCTCATCTCCAAGGGCATTCATCCTTTCGGGCCTGTTTATGGTGACAATCATAACTTTTTTTCTTTTCTCTAGTAACAGTGTACCATACATATAGTATCCATAGCGATTATAATGTGAACGATATATAACTGTTTCGGCAGCTTTTCTTCTGTTAGGCAATTCTATCAGCTACCGGCCCACAACCGTGTCATTCTTTCCATTTATTTTCATCCAGATAATTGGTATAACTTCCTTTACTCTTTGATTTGTATGGTCATCAATCTCTAACTCCCTTCACAACCAGACCCCCACATATTCAACGGGTTCGAATTTTACAAAGTGCAGTGTTGCAGCAAAGCAGGAACAATACGTACAGGTCTAAACATGAACATTGTTTTTTGAAGCACTCCGGGACATAATGCATGTACGATAAACGTGTCATTTCTTCGCCTTTTTTACTCCTGCGACCACCCGCGTCAGGGCTTCTTCACGGCCACCGCTATGTTTATCGCCGCCTTACATTTGCAGAATACCGATGGACACGCATGCAGATTCTCAGGTCAGCCTTCCGTTCTTACATATTCAACCCGACCTCCTTAATGAACATATCCTTTGGACCGGGGCAGGACATACCTTCACTGATTTTCCGCAAACACGCATAAGCCTTCAAGAAGCAATCTGACAATACAGCGAAATCAGTTACTGGCACTCAGTTCGAAGAGTTCATGGATTGACTCATGTCCAGAGAAGCCATGCAGCATGTCCCGTTTACACGTTTATCCGGACAGTTCACTCCTCTTCATGCCTTGACAGCTTGTTCTCTGTCATGGTGGGATTCTCATATCTCCATTCCTTCCTGTCCTTCAGCATTGTGAACATCGTTCCTGTAAGCTTGCGCATTGTAGAGACATGTGCGAGTTTGCCTGATCCCTTCCTGTTCTTGACAGAATCGTAATATTCTCTTATGAATCTGTTCTTCGTGACTACTGTATCAACAGCAATGGCTAATGCCCATCCTGCATCCGGCGATCCTCCCTGAACATGTGTCCTCTTCTCTTTATGGATGATGAATCCCCTGTGCTGGTTATTATGCCGAAGAATGATGCAAGTTTGTCATCGATCCCGAATCTTTTCGCGTTTCCGATATATGACGAGAACAGGGATGCGGGTAGTGATTGATGCCCGGTACTGTCATGAGGAGCTTGACATCACCGGAATTTTTAGCGGTTCTCTTTATCTCAGCCTCAAGTGGAGCGATCTGCTTCTAAAAGAATTAAAGGCGATCCATCGTTGTCCTGAGAACGAGATCCTTCTGGTTTCCGAATACAGTGTTCTTCATGGCATCCCTTCTCCTTGATGAGAATGTATCTGCTGTTTTCGGAAGCTTTCGTATATATCTTCCCTCTTCAGGTATCCTGTGATGCTGCTCTTTGTGGATGCAATCAGCTTTCCAGGCTTCACTCTCTGTATGAGGAGATCCCTGAATATGCGATCATCATCGTCAAGGAGATGTGATTCCAGTATCATGCCTGCAGGATGGAGTTTGGCAGGTTTAAGACTGTCCACCCTGTCATTCTTCTTCTTTGATTCTGTTATGTAAGCAATCTCTCCGGGATGCGCCACTGTAATGTCGTTGTATCCCATACTTTTTAGTGCCCCCTGAGACTGAATATGCGGATCCGGATGCCTCGAATACTATTCCTGTCTGTTCGGGAACATTTTCCCTGAATGTTCTGTATCCATCCAGAGTCATGGGAAAACTGAACTGTTCCCTTATGTCTCCGTCAGGCGCCATATATTTTGCGTAACTCTCCTTCTCTCCCGGATCTATTCCGGCAACGAAACTGTTCATGCTATCTATAAGTTTCTGGTTTTATCATTTTTCATTAGGTTTTAAACGTTTGGGGACTTTTCAAAAAAGTCGAAATGTCGATGAAAAAGGTTCTTCTGCGTGATCTGTCATGATGATGACAGAGTGAGAGTCGTAGTGGCAGTCAATAATTAAATTGACCTGTAAGGTCGTGGATCATTTTCCGATCTTCTCTCTATTTTTCAATTCTTTGTCTCTACTAGATTTTCGCTTTCTGATTTATATATTTGTGTATTACATACTTTGATACTTTCAGGCTTCTATGCTTTTCACGGATATGCATACTTTTGCAGTGTATTTTGCAGTGTAACCCGATCTCATCTTCCTAGCTCTATTATTCACGAGATTGATCATCTTTTGCCGTGGAATTAACGTATATATTTATACCGACTCTAAGACGGTTGAGAATCCCTGGCCACCACCCACACAAAGTGTCGCAATTCCGTATTTGCCCTTCTTCTCTTTGAGAATTCTGGCAAGCGTACCAACTAACCTAGCACCGGTGGCTCCCAGAGGATGACCTATCGCTATCGCCCCTCCATGTATATTAACTCTATTCGGATCTATACCTAGCTTCTTTATCGCATTTAACACTACCACAGCAAATGCCTCGTTGATTTCCCAATAATCTATGTCATCAACCTTAAGATGGGCCATATCCAGTGCCTTCTTAGACGCCGGAACCGGCCCTTCTCCCATTATGGAAGGATCGACGCCGGCCCATCCGAATGAAACGATTCTTGCCAAGGGCTTTAACCCATACTCATCCATAGTTTTTTCATTGGCCAGCATAACCATTGAGGCCCCGGCATTCAGAGGTGAAGAATTGCCTGCTGTGATTACCCCGTTCTGCTTGAACGCTGGAGGCAGCTTCTTTATCTGCTCGATCGTGGTATCAGCCTTTATACTCTGGTCCCTGTCTATAATTACGGTCTTGCCACCGTATTCTACTTGTACCGGAAGAATCTCTTCGTTGAACCATCCGTTATTTTGTGAAGCTGCTGTTAGTTTATGACTTTTCAATGAAAATTCATCCATCTCGTCCTTGGAAATTTTTCCAACTTCGGCCAACTTTTCGGCAGTCAGTCCCATATTAAACCCTATGTTCATCTGATACTTCAGGTACTCTTGTCTGGTGAGCAGTTTATCATTTGGAACAACGCACGGATTGTTTCCCATCGGGACATGTGTCATATGTTCCATCCCGCCAGCAAAAACTATGTCGGAATTGCCCGCCATTATCTCGAAAGAGCCCATGGCGACTGATGCCATTGACGATGCACACTGCCGATCTATCCCCATAGCAGGCACTTCTACAGGTAACCCTGCCAAGAATACAGGCTGTCTTCCACCGTATAGCCAGTTCTCCCCCACCTGCATGGCAGAACCAATAATAACGTCTCCTATTCTCTTAGGGTCTATGCCTTTTCTCTTTACCATTTCCTTTAGAAGGAGGGCTGCAGCCTCATCCATTCTCAAAGAGTTAAAGACATCCTTCTCCGGCTCCTTAGGCCTTGATCTCGAGAAAGCTGTTCTGAGAAAATCTACAAGATAGACATCCATATCCATCACCTTCCCTTAAATTCCGGTTTTTTCTTGTTGAAAAACGCAGATAGACCCTCCTTGAAATCTTCTGTTGAAAATACTACACCCGCAGCCATGGCCTCCATTTCAAGGCCGATATCAGTTGGAACATCCGTCCCCTTGTTCAGCAGTCTTTTTGCCAAGGCAAGTGCAATCGGAGAAGATTTTTCAGCAATAGACTTTGCGTATTCAAGTGCGAACTTATCCGGTTCGTTTGAAATCTTATTAACGATGCCTAAATTAAAAGCTTCTTTTCCCGTTATTCTTTCTCCTGTTACAGTGAGTTCCATAGCTCTTCCCAGGCCTATTATCTTTGCTAATCTCTGAGATCCCCCCCACCCTGGAACTAGGCCAAGGGTGACCTCAGGAAAACCTATCTTGACATCTTCCGATGCTATCCTAAGATCGCAGGCCAAAGAGAGCTCTAAACCGCCACCAAGTGTATAACCCTTCATTACGACTATGGTGATCTTTGGTACCTCGGAAAGAAGCATAAACGTTCTCTCTCCCTTTCTGGAATTTTCCGCGAATTGAAAATTACTTTCGGAATGCGCTGTCAGATCCGCCCCGGATGACAAAATATCACCCTGGCCGGTGACAACTATAACACTGATATCATTATCATTCCATAACAGCTCTATGGCTCTTTTCAGTTCACCTAGAAGTTCGGAACTTATAGTATTGTATTTTGGCCTGTTGAGTGTAATTCTTGCAACTCTGAAAGGGAATTTCTCCAGTATTATTGTGTTGAATTTTTCAGTGGAATTAAACACGCTTTCACTAGGCTTCTTACTTTCCATTTTATTTCACCTTCTCTTCATTTTTCTTCATCGTTAAGCCCTCTATTGCCTCTCTCATTTTCCCATTCTTTATGGATTCCGCTGGATCGAACACTGAATTGTTGAATTTTTTAACCAGACTCTCGAGTCTTTTACTAACCTCTGCGTCCGTCAGAGTCTTTGCCACGTAAATTGGTCCGAACGGCCTGTTAAGTCCATATTTTATCCCTGTTTCTATATCCTCAGGACTGGCAACGCCATCATCGATTAGCTTTACCGCCTCGTTTATCTCGACAACATACTGATCCGTGATAGAAAATTTGTCTGTCGCTTTCTTCGTGTCAATTACAGGCCTCCCCTTGGACCAATCATAGAAACCTTTACCGGTTTTCATTCCAAGCATATTCCTTTTATATAAATCCTCTAAAATCCTGCATTTACCGAAATCCTGATTGACGGTCCTTGCCAGATACTGCATAGAATGATATGCTACATCAATTCCGACGTAATCCATAAGTTCGAAAGGACCCATAGGCATTCCCTGTGTTTTCATATACGCGTCTATTTCCTCAGGTTCTGCAATTTTGTGATCTACAAGTAGGCACATAAGAAGTCCCCCCGGTGCATTGACTCTGTTCACAATAAACCCTGGAACATCCTTCATAACTTTTACTGGATATTTGCCTATTCCCTTTATAAGGCGGTAGAGGGTTTCAACCACATCATCCGAAGTTTCTTCCCCTTTTATCACTTCGACCAGTTTCATAATGACCGGCGGATTGAAAAAGTGAAGTCCGGCAACTCTTTTTCTGTTCTTAAGGTCTTTCGCAATATCAGTGATCCTTATATTGGATGTATTGCTCGCGAGTACTGTATTGCTTCTGCTATATTTTTCGAGATCTTGGAATACTTTTTTCTTTAATTCTTCCTTCTCAGGCACAGCTTCAATAACAAGGTCTGCGTCCTTTGCGGACTCCTCTATGCTAGTAGAGGTCTTTATCCTTGATATCACCGTATCCGCGGTATCAATTCCGAGCGAACCCTTTTTAGAGAGTTTTTCAAGACTCTGCTTTATTCTGTTTATTGCCATTTCAAGTATATCTCTGGAAACGTCTTCCAGCATCACATTATAGCCTTTAATTGCAAATACCTCTGCTATACCCTGTCCCATTTCACCAGATCCTATCACGGTAACATTTTTGATTTCCGTTATTCATCACCCCTGATTTTTTGAAGCACCTTTTCTTTTAGCTGTTTGGAAAATGAAATGACAACAACCATCTGCCTTTCAAAAATAGAGAACATAGGCATGTCTGTTCATGACATCGTTGTATATAATTTTTTGGATGATTGCAGCCTCGCCAGTATCAGCTTGAATATTTCCATCGAGGCGGCTTATTGCAAAATATGAGATATTTATTTGTATTTTTTCACGCAAATATGATCATCCAGAATTTTTCGAATTTTAACTGATCTCACAGACTATCAACGGGGCTTGAGATTAACATAAAAAGAGAATGAAATTAAGACGAATTTACAGTGAATAATTCAAAGAAGTTTTCTGAGCTCTTTTTTGTCTATTTTGTTGGTACTGGTTCTGGGCATGCTTTCTACGAATATGATATCGTCAGGTATCCACCATTTCAGTATCCTACCTACATTGGCATTTTCTTCTAAATATTGCAAGATCTTTTCTTTTTCTACTTTCGTCTTAGTAGTGACTATAGCCACCGGCCGCTCTCCCCACTTGGGATCGGACCTTCCGATGACAGCAACTTCCTCCACTCCAGGTACACTGGAAATGATATCTTCTAGCAGAAGCGAAGGAATAAATTCACCACCGCTCTTGACAGCGTCTTTTTCTCTATCGACAATGTGCAGATATCCAAATGAGTCAACTGTGGCAAGATCTCCAGTGTGTAGCCATCCATCTTTCCAGAGTTCCTGTGTCTTCTGTTCATCCTTAAAGTATGCTTCAGTTAAAAAAGGAGCCCTGACGACTATTTCACCTATTTTTTTGCCATCCCATAGAACATCCTTTCCCTCATAATCCAAAACTCGTATATTGACAAGTGGGATCGGAATACCCGTACTGATCCTGTAATTTATCTGTTCCTCCTCCTTAAGGCTCCTCACTTTACGTGTTAAAACTGCTGTTGTAATAACAGGAGAAGTTTCAGACAAGCCATATCCGCCTACCACCGTAATGCCGTACTTTTCTGCTTCCTTTGCAAGTCCTATAGGAAGAGCAGACCCTCCTAAAGATATTTTCCATCTGCTCAGATACTTGGCGTAACTCTCTATATCTGGGTGATTCAGGATCATGTATAGAATTGGCGGGACCATAAAGGAATATGTCACACCTTCATTTTTAACGAGTTCGAGAATTCTCTTCACGTCGAACCTTCCCGAAAGGACATACTTGTTTCCAGTAATAGTAACAAAGTAGGGCATGCACCATGAATGTACGTGAAACATTGGTACTAAGCTCATGTAAACATCCTGTTCATTCAAGTGGAATGGAGCTCTATTTCCAACCATCGCAACCGAAATAGACTGAAGAACTAGTTGCCTTTGAGTAAAGGTTACTCCCTTAGGCAGGCCGGTCGTGCCAGAGGTGTAAAAAATTGTGGCCCTTGTATTCTCATTTAGATCCTGAAATTCGAAAGGTTCCGCGTTATTTAGTATCTCCTCGTATTGATAGGAAGGGTTCAATGTGGTTTTTATTTTCTCATTTTTATCCGAGCTTATTATCCATCCTTTGATGAACTTGAATAGGCCTGCAGCTTTCTCAAAGCCCGGTAGAAATTCATCAGAAATTATGACATACTTATCTTCCGCATGTTCCATGGTGTAGAAAATCAGTTCCTGCGGGTATCTTACGTTCACAGTGTGCAGAACAGCACCCATCATTGGTATGGCAAAATAGCTTTCCATATATCTATCGGTGTCCCAGTCAAGAACCGCTACCGTATCCCCAGGTTTCACTCCTATTTTTGACAAGGCACCGGCCAATTTTTCTACTCTCCCGTAAAATTCCTTAAGATTATATCTTTTTAGATCCCTGTATACTATCTCCTGATCCGGATGCTCCCAGAGGGCTGCGGGAAATATATTTTTAAAGTTTAACTGAAAATTATAACCAACCATTAGCTCACCATGCAATGATATGGACATTAATATTAATAAATTTTTTGCTATACATAGATTTACAATTTAAGTTGTAGAATATGATATTAATATAGTATATGTTGAATTCAATTATGTATACGTAAAAAACCAAAGTTAAACGAAGTTGCAAGTAGATATAGAAGACCGCCGGATATTTATCCAGTGACGAGTTTGCCGTAGATCGAGATGAGCTGTGTATAACCCATCTGATTATAGAACATTCACGCAATGGTATTGGAAGATAGGAATTCAGCCTATATAAGACCCACCCCATTTTCCAGAGCGATATCATTCAGAGTCCTGATCATTTCTCTGGCGATACCTCCTTGCCTGTACTCAGGCATAATGTAGAGATCACGCATCCTCGCTTCGCGCTTCGGGTCGTAATATATGCGGTAAAGTATGTCGGCCACAAGTATTATATGGCCTTCGCTGTCATTTATGATTCCCTTCACGTAGTCCCTGATCTCATCAATATTTTCTTCCGATATCTGCGGAAACAATCGAATTCTGAGTTGAATCTCTTTAGTATCAGGAGCACTGAGAGCAGGGCCTCGATGTCACTTTCTACCCGCCTGTCTTATCTTTACATCGTACATCTGCATCATCTGGATGCTTCCTGTACCTCAACATCGGAACTGAGCGTCTCCAGCAAATTCATCCTCGCACTTATGTCGAATATGATGCTGCCCGTCTCCTTCAGATCCTCGGATATCTTTGACCTGAATTCCATTTTATCGAGGGTGTCCCTGTCGATATCAATTCCGGGAACGACTTCCGTAAGCTCAAATCCGCCGTTCTTAACCTGCAGTACCTCCCTTTCTGTTATGAAGACCACGTTCTGCTTCTGTTTTACCGCTTCTCTGGCACTGAAAACCTTCATCATCACATTTTTGACAAAATTTTATCTTGTCCCCATCTGAATTATCTTCAGCTTCTAGTCCTCCACTTTCCTTTCCGCCTTCGCGGCAGTGAACCTCCCTGCGAAGAATACGTTCGGAGATCCTCTTGTTATCACCGAGAAGCCTCCGGGCCCTGTAAGCATAGATCCGGGAAGGTATGATGCATTTACATTTCCATGCGAATCGACCTGCATGAAACCGAGCGATGCCGCATCTATTATTCCGCCCTCATAGTTGGCAAACTGGTCAGGCATCGGTATTATAGCGTACAGGGAAAGTGCAACGCCTCCCCAGGGGCTGGGTTCGACCGTAGTTGTTATAAGGTTCTGAAGTTTTTCACAGTTCACGATTTCGGATATGTACACCGGTATCCCGATTCCAAGGTTTATGACTGTATCGCGATTGTATGTCTTTATGAGCTTTGTCAGTTCCATGGTCGTTCTCCTGGCGATGACCGTCGCTATATCTGTCATGTTCGTCGTCGATTCCCGGATTATCTCTTCAGCATCAGCTATGAAATCCTCGCCCACTATGGCCGGGTTGAACTCATAGGTACCACTCTGCCACTGCACACCACGCGGGGGACTTCACGATATAATCAACAAGTGGTCTTGGTACCTCGACAAGCTTCGGAGACCTCGACCCGAACTTTGTCAGCCTCTTCACCTGCGCTATTACGATGCCTTTCTTCGGCATTGCCTTGGCGGCCTGGACGATGTTAAGTATGGTTGTAACCACGCATCTTCGTCTACATATAGGTTGCCTATTTCGTCTGCTGTTGTTCCGCGTATCATTTTACGCAACACACTTGCGGGGATAGTTAACGTTATAAATATACTGGATCCGGAGCTTATAATTATCGGCGGCGATGTGGCAAAAACGGGCAAGGATCTCTTGGATCCGATCAACGCAGCGGTCAGCGAGGGTTTCAAGATCGTTCCGGCCCTTGAGAACGGATCGGATCTTGCTACAATATCTGTTCCGATATACCAGTAGATGGAGAAGAGTGGCGGGAGATAAATCGATAGTGGAGAGGCGCGTTTATCACAACAACGGGCTCTGCGAACTCACGCCCTTAAATACAAAGTGCGTTCTCTGCATCAACTTCAAGTCCTTCTATCCCGTTGGAAAAAAAGAAAGCAGGTATATGATATATTCGACGTTGAACCTGATCTTGTGGAGATATCCTCCGGATCTCAGTCAAGGTTCTTCTGATCTTAATTTTTCTCCTGCGATCGCTGATATCACCTTCAGTACGTTATAGGCGGAATCAAATATATGGAAATTGGATAGAAAACCATGTATGAGTCCATTTGCTCTTATCGATGTTACAGGGATATCGTTTTCTCTGAGCATTGAAGCGAAGCTCTCGCCCTGATCGCGAAGGGGATCGTACTCGGCTGTTATCATTATCGTTTCCGGCAAACCACACAGGTCCGGAGATAAGGCAGGAGAGAAGTAAGGGTTGAAAAGATCCGCTGGCGACTCTATGTATTGTTGTGAGAACCAAGCCATCAGCTCACGGGTAAGAAATAGATTTCCATATTCTACATACGACCTGCTGAAGGCGTCTGGGGCCACCACAGGATAAACGAGGACCTGTAATTTTGGCACCTTAACTCCCTTATCCCTAGCCATAAGTGAAGCAACGGCGGCAAGATTTCCTCCGGCACTATCGCCCATAACTGCTATTCTATTCTTACTGATGTTGAAGGACTCTGCGTTTTCCAGAAAGTACCTATAAGAATTGAATGCATCATCAGCAGCTGCAGGGAATTTGTTTTCCGGTGCTAATCTATAATCAACGGATATGACCTTCGTCTTCGAATATTTTGCTATATTCCTGCAAACAGCGTCATGTGTCTCTATGTTCCCGAAGAAGAAGCCACCACCGTGAAAGTATATTATAGCACCGTCAGAATTATCGTCATCGTAGATCCTTGCCTTTACAGACCAGTTTCCGTTCTTTAAATCCAGGTCCCTGACCGTTCTGATACCGACCTTTGGTGGAAGAACGGCAGAAACATCGAAATATTCCCTGAGCTTGGATGTAGGTGTTTTTCTCAAATCTGGCATCCCCGTTTTTTCCAAGATTTCTATAAATTTTTTTACCTGAGGATCCAATGGCATATATATTAAATGTGTTTCCAATATTTAATCCTTTGTCCGACGGCTGTCATATTTATTCAATGAAGTAATTGTTAATCATGACAGATCCTGTCAGAAAGATGTTAAAGAATATCTGCTCTGGCATTTCAGAAACAACCCTCATTGATGAACATTCAAAGAAGGTTGATCTTCTGGATCACACGGTGCTTCTTGTGAAGTCTACCATGAGGAATCAGAATCTAACAGACATTGCACTGGAGATTGGAATAAGCAGGTCACAGTTATCCAAGCTTGATATAAAGAGGCCATACCAGATATTCGTTGGAATGTTCTATCCCCTCATGTCTGATTTACGCAACACACTTGTTATCTATGTCAACGGGAAACGCCTGTGTACATAGCGTCTAACGGCTTCAGGAAAGATTGCAACCGGCATGCTTCCAGCCATGCTCTTTCATGTACTAGACAATGGCCTTATAGTCCTTATCGCTTGGATACATTGTTATCGGTTCACCAAGTACAGAACACGAATAGGTGATTGTAATGTTCGGCGCATCTCTGGACAATTTGCAAAATTAAATATGATCCAATTTGTTCCATGCTTTAAATATGGCGGAAAAGAGAATATATAAGGCAGA
>JABEBX010020555.1_pt1 | contig 14572 bp, 9 predicted proteins | sample 7245971 | NCBI WGS metagenome assembly JABEBX01 (sample SAMN14506365, study PRJNA622280) | hot springs metagenome | biome: hot spring [ENVO:00000051]|acidic hot spring [ENVO:00002120]; feature: spring [ENVO:00000027]|sediment [ENVO:00002007]; material: sediment environment [ENVO:01001048]... | reverse complement strand
GGCCACCAGCTCCTTGCCTGAGCCGGTGGGGCCCTCGATCAACACCGGAGTCATGCGCGGGGCCACGAGCCGCACGCGGCGGCTGATCTCCAACATGCAGGCGGCATTGCCGACCAGCTCCGGCAGCCGGTCCCCGGGGTTCAGCTCCGGGACGCGCGCCGCACGGCTGGATTCGATCGAAACAGGCTTGGCCACTGCTGCCGGCAGGGCCGGCAAGCTCGCCGGTCTGGTGAAAGCAGCGGACGGCGTTGGCGCCAGAGCCTGGACAGCAGATTCCATCGCGGGAGTCGCGTTCCAGGTCACGGTGTCGGTCTCCTGGCAGCGGCGCAGCGCGTAGAGAAGCTCCTGCCGATAGGGTCCGCGGGGGCTTTCGACTGCCAGATTGCCGGCCGTCGTGACCAGATCGACCTCAGGAAAGCGGAGACGGAATTCGCCCAGAAACTCGCTGAGATCGAGGTCCGGAAGCCAGGAGTCGACGATCACCGCATCGGGCAGCGCGGTTTCGGCTTCTGTCCACGCCTCGGCGCCACCCTCGGCTTCGACCACTTGCCAGCGCAGGCCAGCGAGGACGTGCCCAAGGCGCTGACGAAAGCTGCGGTCGGCGCTCGCCACCAGCGCCGTTCGCGGCCGCGGGCGTGGAGATACAGGAGGAATCGTAAATAGTTGCATGAATGGTCCCCTTCAGGTTGCTGTAAGGTTTTGGAGCCTGGTCGGTTAGGAGGCTGCGGCCGGCTGCGTGGGCGCGGCCATTTCAACCGGCGCGATGCAGAGAGCGGCTGTGAGATCGATCTCCGACGGCACCATGTAGCCCTGGCCGCGTACGGTACGGATCAGCCGGCCCGGCGGTGGATCTCCAAGCTTGCGCCGCAGGTAGTTGACGTAAACATCGACAATATTGGTGGTCTGTGCCGGCTCCATGTCCCAAACAGAGTCAAGCAACTCGACGCGCGAGACGCACTGTCCGCGGTTTAACAGCAGATGCTCGAGGAGTGAGAATTCCTTGTTGGTGAGCGAAATCGATCGGCTTCCACGCCGCGCTGTGTGCTCCAGACGATCGAGCTCCAGATCGCCGGCGCGTAGTTGCAGGCGCATCTCCCGCTTGCGGCGCAGAAGGGCGCGGCAGCGGGCGCGAAGCTCATGCAGGCTGAAAGGTTTGGTCATCAGATCATCGGCGCCGAGGTCGAGACAGCGTACGCGCGTGTCCACCTCCTGGCGGCCGGTCAGCACCAGCACCGGCAGATCGGCGTCGAGCGCGCGCATCTCCTTAAGAACCTGCTCGCCATCCTTGACAGGCAGGTTCAGGTCCAGAATGGTTAGATCCGGCATCTCGGCGCGAAATGCCTCTACGGCGGCGCCGCCATCGCAGGCCACGCGAACGCGATGGCCGTCGGCCTCAAGACCCCGGGTCAGGAACAGTCCCAGCGCTTTGTCATCTTCGGCAACGAGTAACCTCATGCAAGCCTTCCCTCTGCACTCTTCCCGCGCAACACCGGAGGATGTTCGCCTTCGACAATCGCCAGCGGCCGGTTGCGCGGAAGCTCTCTTCCACCTTCCCGCGAGTCGGGAGCGGACTCAAGATTTGTCTAAGGAAATGTGAAGGGATCGGTGCGGAAACGGAACTGGAAAGTGACATGTTCCAAATCGGAACAAACCTCCGCCGCAAGAGATGTGCGGCGTCACATCTTCATGCCGCTCACTCCGCATCGCCGTTTGAGCCAGTCTCTGCGCCGCCCGGTCTCCGCCTGCGCCGTCGCTTCTCGTTTAAGTTGCCTGGCCGGGCGCTCCGCCACGCGCCGCCGGTTCTGCCGCAAACTCCTTCCATGAAACTCACCGCGGGATTTGGCGCGAAGGCGCGCCGTCGCTCAGGCGACCTTTGCGTGCGCCGCGGCCTTTTGTTCGTACATCGCGGCATCAGCCTGTGCCAGAAGATCCTTCATCTGCCAGCCGGGGAGATGGGCGGCCAGCCCGATCGAGGCGTCGATGCGCAGTTTGAGAGGGCCGTTTCTTCCTGCGACCTCATAGTTGCCGCAGACCCACTTGCGCAGCCGCTCGGTCTGAGCCTCGGCCTCTTCCAGAGTGGAATCGAAGAGGAGGATGAACTCGTCGCCGCCCCATCGGCCGATGACGTCATTGGAGCGGCAGGCGGATCGCAGCTCGCCGGCAAACTGCTTCAGGAGTTCGTCGCCAATCAGGTGTCCGTACACGTCGTTGACCTGTTTGAAAGCATCGATATCCACCATCGCCACGCAAAACTGCGTACCGCATTCGATGCGTTTCTCGATCTGGCCTTCGACATACAGGCGGCTGCCGGCTCCGGTCAGCGTGTCGCGCGAGGCGATCTTTTCCGCCTCCTCCAACCTTGTCTGGTAGTTCTCAACCTGCTGCTTCAGATGGTTGAGAACGACTGTTCCTTCCTCTGTCATCCGCTCGATGGACGTCTTCAGTTCGGCGGCGCTCTTGTGAATCGAAGCACGGATCTCGGTGAGGTCTTCAAGACTCCCGATGGCCTGAAGGCGCTCGGTAACAGCACCGATCTGGCTCGCGTAGCGTTGATCGCGCGTTCCCACCGACTCCGCCGCCTGGGCCATCGTGAGCAGCATCTCTTTTACTTCGCGCGCCTTTCCCTGGTAGTGGCGGGCCGCATCACGTCCCCAGCCGAGCAACTGCTCGCGCGCTTTTTGCCCATGGGCTGAGAGTTCATCGCTGTTGATCGCAGGAGATAGCTCGGCAGTCAGTTGAGCAAGCGAGTGCTTCAGCGCCTCACCCAGCCCCGGGCAGGCGTCGAGGCTGCAATTTCCCATCTCCAGCAGGGCTGAGCCATAAACATCGAGCGCCGCAGCGAATGCCTCCTGGAACGTGTCCTCATCGAGCCGCGCACGCTCCCGGGAACTGGAATCGAGATATCGTTTCAAGGAAATCATGAGATCCTTAGAGCGCCCCCCATTAGAGTGAAATGACGGTGCAGCATAAGCCCCCTCAGTCATCGGCCTGACGGGGTGGATTCATGAGAACTGTCCTGAAATGAAGCAGACCGACCGCGCGATATCAGCGAGCCACGCCCAGCCGCAAGCCAGCCCAATCCATTTCCGTGCGGCAGGTGGGAAAAGCCGGTGGGCCACGCCGTCAAGGCAGGAGAAGAGACCTTGCGCAAGGTTGCCGGAAAATCTTCTTTGTATATTGGAAGTGATTGATGTATAAGTTGTTATAAAGCATATTCCCACCTGTTTCACTGATTTCTATAGCAGGGGTAGGCATGTCTTTCTTGCGTAGTAACCTTCGCGAATGACTAAAGTGCATGCCGACGTGGACTGCACCTTTCAACAAAAGGGCTATTGTGTTTTTCTGAAATTCGCCGATTCATTGAGAGAGGCCTGTTTTCAAAGAGCCTGCGACCAGTCCTGGAAGAGTTGACAGAACCTTGAGGTAGCTTTGGTTGATTGGAGCAACATCCCCGATATTGCGGCAGTCGCTCTGCTGACGCTGGCCTTTCTCTCGGTCGCGCGCAGAAGTCCCACCTCGTTTTCCAGAGTGTGGCTCCTTGGCTGGGTGATGATCGTTGTTCACTTTGCGTCCTTCATGTTTTTCAACGCTCCAGGCGCCTTCGGAATCACGGCCTCGATTCTTGGGGAATCGTCGCTTGCCTGGGCCGGCATCCTTTTCATGTGGGCGTCGGTTCCGTTTCGCAGCGAGGCTTCGAGCCACTGGATGCTGGCGGCGCTGTTTGCGGCCACCACTTTCTATATCGTTGTTCTCTTTTTAGCTCCTGCCGGTCACGGAATCCTGACTCTCGCCGCGCTTTTTGTAGGCATGCTTCCACTGGCGGCCTCGCTTTTTGACGTTCGCAAGCTCCGTCATCCGCAGCGCTTGGCAAGTGTTGTTCTCTACATCCTGCTTTGCAACTTCCTTTTATGGGTGCAGGATCTTCCGGACAAGGGCTCCAACCTTGCCATCAATGCAGTCCTCTTCACCGTCTACCTCGGCTGCTGCATTCATTTCTGGTTTGCCTACCGGCGCAGCACTGCCGGAGCCTTCATTACCGTTCTGGGTTTTCTTGCCTGGGCGAATGTCTTCACCATCTCGCCGATCCTGTCTACCTTCTTCCCCAAGGTGCATTTGCAGGACGAGGTTTGGAATCTGCCCAAGTACGTCGTCGCCGTGGGCATGATCCTGATCCTGCTCGAAGAGCAGATCGAGCACAACAAGTTTCTTGCCTTGCACGACGAGCTTACCGGACTACCCAACCGCCGGCTCTTTCAGGATCGGCTAGCCGTTGCGCTGGAGCGCGCCCGGCGCACCGGTACCCAGACAGCCTTGCTTGTGATCGACCTCGATCGCTTTAAGCAGGTCAACGATACGGCTGGACATCATATTGGCGACGAATTGCTCAAGCATGTCAGCCAGTTATTTCTCGGCAGGGTGCGCCGTATCGACACGGTGGCGCGGACCGGAGGCGACGAATTTTCAGTCATTTTGGAAGAGCCTACGAATCGGAGCAGTGCGGAGAGCGTGGCTCGAACTCTGGCGCAGCTTCTCGATCCCCCCATCGTTCTTGAAGGAATTTCGCTTCAGATCGGCGCCAGTATTGGCATTGCCGTGTTCCCTGAAGACGCGCAGGATGTCGAGTCGCTTTGCATTGCCGCCGATCTGCGGATGTATGCCAACAAGCGTGCGGCCAGAAAGCGCGAGGAGTGTCATGGGGATGCCCCGGAGCTCTCCCAGGTATTTTCATCACGCGGGCGTGGTCCGGGGATGCAACTGGCCGAGTAGGTTGCAGCCCGTGCTTCTCAAGATGAGTCATGCGGCAATGCAACGCCTTCACGACAGCCTCTCAACGTCTTTTTAAGCAGTGCGGCCCACAAGAACCGCAATCAGCCACGCTTCATCGGTCTGACAGAGATGTACGACAAAAGGCCCAGGCAAGTCGCCTGGGCCTTGTTGCGGTTGAAGTTTTTCACCTCTCGCCTATGCGCCGCTCGGACCGCGTCCAGTACGGCGACGACGGCGGCGACGGGTGGTGCTCCCTGCCGGACGGGCGCCACTATTATGCGAAGGCGCGCCATCAACACGGTTAAAGTTCGGCTCGTTCTCCTCGTCGAACTCCGCTTCTCCTTCGCCCTCGAAATCGCTGCCGCCCTCGATCAGGATAGTGCTCTGATTCGAGTTGGGCTGGCGCTCGTCGAACTCGTGACGCGGTCGTGATGGATCTGCTGGCGCGGGAGCTGCGGATTCTTCCTCGGTCTCTACCGGGGCCGACTGCGCCAGCTTCGCCTTTTGCTCCTTGATCAGGGCCTTGCGGCTGAGCTTGATGCGGTTGCCTTCGATGGCCAGCACTTTTACCATCACCTGGTCGCCCTCGCGCAACTCGTCCTTGACCTCCTTGACGCGATGCTCCGCGATCTCGGAGATGTGCAGCAGGCCGTCGGTGCCCGGGAAGAGTTCAATAAAGGCGCCGAACTCGGCCAGCCGCACCACCTTGCCCAGATAGGTCTTGCCCACTTCGGGAACCGCCGTGAGGTCGCTGATGATGGCCAGAGCCTTTTTCAGACCCTCGGCGTCGCTCGATGCCACACTCACTTTCCCCGTGTCGTCGACATCGATCTTGGCGCCGGTCTGCTCCACGATGCCACGAATGGTGGCGCCGCCCTTGCCGATCAGGTCGCGAATCTTGTCGGGGGGAATCTGCACGGTCTCGATGCGCGGCGCGTACTTCGAGCGTTCCACGCGCGGGCCGTCCAGTTCCGCGTCCATCTTGTCGAGAAGGAAGATCCGTCCGCGGCGGGCCTGCTCCATCGCCTGCTGAAGGATCTCGTGGGTCAGGCCGCCAATCTTGATGTCCATCTGCAGCGCGGTGATTCCCTTGCGAGTTCCCGCGACCTTGAAGTCCATGTCGCCGTAGTGATCCTCGGCGCCGGCAATATCGGTGAGGATGGCGTAGTCGTCGCCCTCCTTGACCAATCCCATGGCCACGCCGGCCACGGCGCCCTTCAGCGCGATGCCCGCATCGAAGAGCGCAAGGCTGGCGCCGCAGACCGAAGCCATGGAAGAGGAACCGTTCGATTCGAGGATGTCGGAGACAATGCGAATCGAGTAGGGTGACTCCTGCGCGCTTGGCAGTAAGGCGCTGATGGCGCGCTCTGCCAACGCCCCGTGGCCCACCTCGCGGCGACCCACGCCCGTCATGCGGCCGGTTTCGCCCACGCTGAACGGCGGGAAGTTGTAGTGCAGCATGAAGCTCTTCTTCTGTTCGCCCTCATAGGACTCAAGCCTCTGGCTGTCGTCCAGCGTGCCCAGAGTCGCCGTGACCAGCGCCTGCGTCTCGCCGCGCGTGAACAGCGCCGATCCGTGGGTACGCGGCAGCACGCCGGTTTCAATCGAGATGGGACGAATCTGGTCGAAGGCGCGACGGTCCGGCCGGATACGGTCCTTCGTGACCTGCTCGCGGAAGATCCGCTCGCGCAGCAGTTCGAAGTAGTGACCCAACTTCTTCTTGGCAGCGGAGTCTTCTGCGGGAATCTCGGCTACCAGTTCATCGTGCAACTGGCCGATCAGCCCGTAGCTCTCAATCTTGCCGCGCTTCTTGGTGTCGAGCGCATCCTTCAGGCGATCGCCGATCTTCGCCTTCAACGCTTCGTAATAGGTCTCGTCGAACTCCGGCGGTGTAAATTTCCGCTTCGCCTTGCCAGCCTTCGCTACAAGTTCATCGATCGCAGCCACAATCTTCTTGATCTGCTCGTGCGCGAACTCAATGGCCGCCAGCACCACTTCTTCGGCCTCTTCCTTGGCGCCGGCCTCAATCATCACGATGCCGTCCTTGTGGCCGACCACCATGATATTCACCGTGGTCTGCGCGCGCTCGGCATACGTGGGGTTCACTACGAATTCGCCATTGATGCGGCCCACACGGGCGGCGCCGACGGTGGCGCCGAAAGGAATATCGGAGAGCGCCACGGCGGCTGATGCAGCATTGATCGCCACCACGTCAGGATCGTTCTCCTTGTCGGCGGAGAAGACCAGAGCGATGACCTGGGTCTCGTTGCGGAAACCATCGGGAAACAGCGGGCGGATGGGCCGGTCGATCTGCCGGGCTGTCAGAATCTCTTTTTCGCTGGGCCGGCCTTCGCGCTTGATAAAGCCGCCAGGAATGCGCCCGCCGGCATAGGTGTACTCACGATAATCCACCGTGAGCGGGAAAAAATCGACGCCCTCGCGGGGATTGGGTGAGGCTACGGCTGTGGACAGTACCACGGTTTCGCCCATGGTCACCAATGCGGCGCCAGAGGCTTGCTTCGCCATGCGACCGGTCTCAAAGACCAGCCGCTTTCCGCCGGCAAGCTCGACGGCTACTTCATGCTTCGTAGACATAGAGTCCTCATTTCATTTTGTTCGCTTGGGAAACTTGAGGGGAGAAGGCGCGATCCACGCGCAAGAGACACAGATACGCAGAACCGGCCCCCTTGAGTCGGGTTGCCGGCCGCGATTGGGTCCGGTGTTCCGTTTCGAATGGAGACCGCGACCAGTGTCCGGTCTGGGTGCTTCCGGTTCAACGTGTGCTTTCCGATTACTTGCGGATCCCGAGTTTGCCGATTACGTCGCGATAGCGATCGGAATCGTGCGTTTTCAGGTAGTCCAACAGGCGGCGGCGCTTGCTGACCAGCATCAGGAGCCCACGCCGGGAGGCGTGATCCTTCTTGTGCGTCTTGAAATGCTCGGTCAATTCGCCAATACGCTCGCTCAGAATCGCGATCTGGACCTCCGGAGATCCGGTGTCCGTTTCGTGTGTGCGGAAGCGATTGATTAGTTCAGTCTTCTTTTGAGTCGCCAGCACGGCGTCAATTACTCCTCTTTTTCTCAGATCCACTCTTCAGTGTCTACAGTGAGATTACCATGAACGAAGCCGTTCAGGAAACTGGCCCCCGGCAATCACATCAACGCGCAGGGAGGTCTTGAAGGAGTATGGAGGCGCTGAAGACAAGTGAAGACAAGCTCGAGCCGCTTGCAAAATTCAAAAAATCCAGATCCGACCTTCCCTCAGGGGCTAAAGCCCCATTGATTTCGCTCGTCTTACGGCACAGCTAAAGCCGTGCCCCTTCAAGACCGCGGGCGGCAGCATGAATTTTGCAAGTAGCTCGCTCTTTCGAGACCATTGTCAAATCTGGTGCGTCTCCTCATGCAATGGATGCCGGAGACCATTGCTCTCTTTCTTCGCCCAGGCTGCTGGATGCTTTGCGCTGCATTCGAAATCTGTCAAAATAGAAGCATGATGCCAATGACAGCTTCCGCAAAAATCTTTGCCGATCGTATTGGCCGGATCGAAGTATCCGCGACCATGGCTGTGGCCGCCGAGGCGGCCAAACTGCGCGCTCAAGGCGCCAACCTGGTGGACTTTGGGGCCGGTGAACCCCACTTCAACACCCCGCGGCACATCAAGGACGCCGCCATCGCCGCTATTGAGGCCAATTTTACCCGTTACACCGTGGTTCCGGGCATTCCCGACGTGCGCAAGGCGATCGTCGAGCGTCACGCCGCTGACTTCGGCTCGGACTACGCCATCGACGAGGCCATCTTCACGACCGGCGGCAAACACGCGCTCTTTGACACCATCCAGATCCTTGTCGACCACGGAGACGAGGTGATTCTGCCGGTTCCCTACTGGGTCAGCTTCAAGGACATCATCCAGTACGCCGGCGGTAAGGTGGTCTACCTCGAAACCGACGAGGCAGAGGGCTTCCGCATCACCGCCGACGCGATCGAGCGCGCCATCACGCCGCGCACCAAGGCCATCATTCTCAATTCGCCGTCGAACCCGGCCGGCTCGGTGGTCTCCGCCGAAGATCTTGAGCGGGTCGTCCGTCTCGCCCACGAGCGCGGTATCTTCCTGCTCCTGGATGAGTGCTACGTGTATCTCAACTACGCCGGCAGGCCAGTCTCAGGCGGATCGTTCACCTGGGCCAAGGAGCACATGGTCATTCTCGGCTCGCTCTCGAAGACCTACGCGATGACGGGCTGGCGCGCCGGTTTTGCTCTGGCCTCAAAGAAGGTCACCGCCAACCTGAGCAAACTCCAGTCGCAGTCCACCTCGAATGCCACCAGTATCGTGCAGAAGGCGGCGATCGCGGCCCTCGCGGGTTCGCAGGAGTGCGTTGCCGAGTTCCGCGCCGAGTTCATCGACCTGCGCGACTACATGCTGGCCGCGCTGGCCAAGATTCCCGGCATCACCTGCACCAAGCCGGAGGGAGCCTTCTACGTCTACCCCAACATCTCGGCCTACCTGGGTAAAAGCGGCATCAAGACGGCCACCGAGATGGCCACGCGCCTGCTCCATGAGGCCCACGTCGTCACCGTCCCTGGCGAGGCATTCGGAACCCAGGCGCACATCCGCATCTCCTATCCGGTGACCAAGCAGAATATCGACGAGGGCACGCGCCGCATCGGGGAGTTTCTGACAAGCCTGAAGTAGATCTCCCGCCCGATGTGCATGAAAATGAGTGTCCCACCATCGGCGATTCGCGCACTTTGCGAATCGGCCAAGGTGGGACAGCAGATCTCCCCCCCCCGATCCGCCCCGGTGGACGGCTTTTGCCTTGAAAAATATTCGTCTCCTCTCTGTGCAAATGGTATCTTCGTCGGATACTATGTCTCTTCAATGTCGAACGCAATCGATTTTCGTCCTGTGATTCTGGCGGGTGGCAGCGGCACACGCTTCTGGCCACGATCCCGCCGCGCCCATGCCAAACAGGTGCTCGCTCTTGATGGCGAGCGATCCATGATCCAGCAGACCGTGGAGCGCCTGAAGCCGCTTACCTCACTGGAAAAGACATGGGTGATCACCAACGAGCTTCTGGCTCAGGAGATCGCCGAGCAACTGCCGGGCCTGCCCCCCGTGCAAATTGTGCAGGAGCCGGTGGCCCGCAATACCGCGCCTGCCTGCGGTCTGGCAGCCTTCCTGATCGAACGCGAGAACCCCCGCGCCGTGCTCGGCGTCTTTCCTTCCGATCATGTGATTGGCGATGAGCCGCGCTTCCTCAAGGCGCTGCAAAAAGGCATCGCAGTGGCTGCGGCCGGTGAAAACATTGTGGTTTTGGGCATCGAGCCTTCGCGCCCGGAGACCGGATACGGCTACATCGAGACTGGCGACCTGGCCAGCAACGACTCCGCGCTCCATGTGCGCCGCTTCATTGAAAAACCCAACCAGAACCGAGCCGAAGAGTTTGTTGCCGCTGGAAACTACTACTGGAACTCCGGTATGTTTCTTTGGTCGGCGCGCACCCTTGCCAACGCCGTACGCGAACATCTGCCTGAGACTGCGCCCCTGCTCGAAACCATCGCCGCCGCCTGGGGCACGCCGCAGTTCGACGAGGTCTTCCGCTCACTCTATCCCAAGTGTGAAAACATCTCCGTCGACTACGCGGTGCTGGAGCCGCGCTCGGCCAAGGGCGAGCACCTGTCAAATCTGTACTGCATTCCGGCCGAGTTCAGTTGGAATGATCTGGGCTCGTGGGCCTCGCTCTATGAGTATCAGCTCGAGACGCGCATGAGGGGCGATGACGAAGGTAATGTTGCAGAAACCGTTGGCCACATCTCCATCGAGGCCAATGATAACTATGTCTTCAGCCCCAAAAAGTTTGTGGCGCTGGTGGGCGTGGAGAATCTGGTCGTCGTCGATACGGAGGACGCGCTGTTGATCGCCCACCGCAATCACTCGCAGGATGTGGGCAAGATCGTGAAGGAACTAAGCGCGGCCGGCCGCACGCAGTTGATCTGACGGCCGCGCAGGAAGACTTGCGGCCCCGCCGCCAGTCAAGCAACAGAACGGCCACACATGCCTGCCGACATGCGCGCCCGCTTGCGCGCTGTACAATTTCTGCATAGCCCAGCGCGCGGAAACTGCCTGAGTGTGGAGAGTTATGCCCGATACCATCCATTGGCCCATGCAGCAAAAGCCGCGGCGACCCAACCTTGCCGCCTGGCTTCTGATCGCCCTCATCGCCCTCGCGCTTCTTGGCGGTCGCACCGCTGTTTCCTATTGGGTCGATCTGCTCTGGTTTGGCGCGCTCGGTTTCGCTCCTGTCTTCTGGAAGACCTTCGAGCTTCAGTGGGGAACCTTCGCGGTCTTTGCGGTGCTCACTTTTCTGGTGCTCTTCGGCGCTTATCTTTTCTTTCGCCGCAGCCACGCCGGCAATCTGCCTGAAACATACACCATCTATGTTGCCGGCCGTCCCATTGAATTGCCCGTGGGCAAGACACTGCGCATTGTTTCCCTCATCGCCGCAGTGGTCATCTCCGTCTTGTCAGGGTTTGCCATGCAGGCCCAGTGGTCCACGCTGGCGCTTTACTGGTATGCGCCCTCGGCGTCCGCCGGGCCGGCCGACCCAATCTTTGGCCGTCCGCTCGGCTTTTATCTCTTCACCTTGCCCGCATGGGAACTCATCGCCGGATGGCTGCTCGCGATGGTCGTGCTGGTGATGATTCTCGCCGTGTTCTTTCTGCTCGCCGCGGGAGGCGAGCACTTGCGCGGCGGCCAGCTTGGCAGTATCACGTCGCCGATCTTGCGCGGCATTTCGATCTCCCTCGGCCTGTTGCTGTCCACGCTGGCGATTCGCGAGTATCTTGGCCGCTTTGACCTGCTGTTCGCACAGCACACCATCTTCTCCGGCGTCACCTACACCGACGCGCATGTCACCCTCACCGGCATGTTGTTTATTAGCGCGGCTCTTGCGCTTGGAGCAGTCATCGCATTCACCGGCGGCCTGCTTAACCCGCGCGCCCGCTGGATGGGGATCGCGATTGCTCCCGCGGCCTTTTGCTGGGTCGTGACGATGGCGGCTGCCTGGTATGTGGGCACCTTTGTCGTCAACCCCAACCGGCTCAACAAGGAGCGACCCTATATTGCGAATAACATCGCTCTCACGCGTCAGGCCTACGGGCTGGACCACTTCGCCCAGCGCGAGTTTCCTGCAGAGACCAGTGTTGCCGCGGCCGATCCCGAACACAATCAGGCGACCCTCGACAATATCCGTCTGTGGGACGTGAATGCCCTGCAGGACACCTTGCGCCAGGTGCAGGAGATTCGCACCTATTACGACTTTCCCGGTATCGACATCGACCGCTACAAGATAGGCGGCTCGCTGCGCGAGGTCATGATTGCTGTCCGCGAACTGAACGTGGGCAAACTGCCCGAAAGCAGCCGCAACTGGATTAACGACAAGCTGATCTATACGCATGGCTACGGCATCACGATGAATCCCGTGAACGGATTTTCATCCGAGGGCCTGCCTACGCTTTATCTCTCCAACATGCCTGTGCAGAGCATCGTTCCGGAGCTCAAGGTCAAGCGACCGGAAATCTACTTTGGCGAGCTGACCAACACCGACGTGTACGTCAAGACGCGTCAGCAGGAGTTCAACTACCCGCAGGGCGAGAGCAACAATCTTTCCACCTATGAAGGCGCGGGCGGCATTGTCATGGGAGGCTTTTTGCGCCGCGTGCTGCTCTCTTTCGATCGCGGCGACCTGACCAAGGTGCCCTTCAGCGACGACATCACCCCGCAGAGCCGGCTGCTGATGCGGCGCAATATTCTCACGCGCGTCCAGACCCTCGCGCCGTTCCTTACCTTTGATCGCGATCCTTACATCGTGGTCGGCGACGACGGACGGCTTTCCTGGATCGTCGACGGTTACACCTCTTCGTCCACGTACCCGGACTCCGCGCCCGCGAATCTCGGCGGCGATTCCGTCAACTACATCCGCAACAGCGTAAAGGCGGTGGTGGATGCCTACGACGGCTCGGTCACTTTCTATGTCTTCGATTCCGCCGATCCCATCCTGGCAGCGTGGCGCCACATCTATCCGGATCTGTTTAAGAATGCCTCGACGATGCCCACCTGGCTGCGCGCTCATGTGCGCTACCCCGAACTGCTGCTCAGCCTTCAGGCCGATGTTTACGGGCTCTACCATATGACCGATCCCGAGGTCTTTTACAACCGCGAGGACCAGTGGAGCGTGGCCACTGAGAACAGCTCCAGCCAGAACGGCGATCAGGGCTCGCAGATCATGCAACCGAACTTCGTGCTCATGTCGATCCCCGGCGAATCGAGCGGCCTGGAGTTTGTGGAGATTCTGCCCTTCACGCCCATCAATCGCAACAATATGATCGGCTGGATCGCGGCGCGCAGCGACGGGGCAAACTATGGCACAGCCGTGGTCTTTGACTTCCCAAAGACACGTCTGGTCGACGGGCCGCAGCAGATCGAGGCGCGAATCGATCAGAACGCGCAGCTCTCCGGACAGCTCACGCTCTGGAACCAGCAGGGATCGCACGCGATCCGCGGCAATCTGCTCGTGATTCCCTGCGGAAAGGCGCTTCTTTACGCCGAGCCAATCTATTTGCAGGCTAGCCAGAGTCCCATGCCCGAGATGCGTCTTGTTGTTCTCGCCCTGCAGGACCGCCTGGCCTACGGGCCTAGTTTCGAAGCTGCGCTCGCATCACTCTTCGGATCGCAGGCCCCATCGCTCACAGGTCCTGAGGCGCCGCAATCCGCTGCAACATCCACCCCCGCCGGCGGGCCGCAGGCTGCTGTCAGCGTGAAGGGGCTGGTGGCGCAGGCCAGCCGCGACTTCGCCGACTATCAGAGGCTGACATCGGAGGGCAGACTCGCCGAGGCCGGCCAGAAACTAGACGATTTGAAACGCACACTCGATCAGTTGAGCACGCATGCGCAGTAGACTGCGCGGCTCAACGGAAATCACCATCGACGGATGGAGTTGAAGACATGCCTCGTTTCGCCGCCAACCTGACGATGATGTACCGTGAACACGCCTTCCTCGATCGCTTCGCCGCCGCCCGGCGCGACGGTTTCAATGCGGTCGAGTTCATGTTTCCTTATGAGCATTCGGCCTCCGCGATCGCCGCGCGGCTCAAGGAGCATGGCCTGCGGCAGGTTTTGTTCAACTCACCGGCCGGTGACTGGGAGGCTGGAGAACGCGGTCTCGCGGCGCTGCCCGGCCGCGAAAAGGAGTTCCGCGAGGGCTTCATGCTGGCTCTGGAATACGCCCAGGAGCTGCACTGTCCGCGCATCCACGCGATGGCAGGGATTGCTCCGGCAGGGACTGATCGCGGGCATCTGCTCAGTGTCTATACGGCCAACCTCGCCTGGGCGGCGGAGCAGGCACGGGGCGCGGGCGTTCAACTGCTCATTGAACCGATCGCGCGGCGCAACATGCCGGGCTTTTTCCTCAACCGTCAGGAAGAGGCGCACGCAATTGCCGCCCGGATCGGCGCGCTGAATCTGAAGATCCTCTTCGACCTCTTTCATTGTCAGGTCGAGGAGGGTGATCTGGCGGTCAGGATTCGCAAGTATCTCGAAGACCCGAAGCAAACCCGCATCGGTCATTTGCAGATTGCAGGAGTGCCTGAACGCCATGAGCCGGACACCGGTGAGGTGAACTACAACTACCTCTTCGATCTGATTGATGGGCTCGGCTACGAGGATTGGGTCGGCTGCGAATATATCCCCGCAGGAGCCACGTCGGCAGGCCTGGGATGGTTTCAGCGGTGGAAGAACGCCGAATAGAGG
>JABEBX010018082.1_pt1 | contig 14609 bp, 11 predicted proteins | sample 7245971 | NCBI WGS metagenome assembly JABEBX01 (sample SAMN14506365, study PRJNA622280) | hot springs metagenome | biome: hot spring [ENVO:00000051]|acidic hot spring [ENVO:00002120]; feature: spring [ENVO:00000027]|sediment [ENVO:00002007]; material: sediment environment [ENVO:01001048]... | reverse complement strand
GCCGATTTCGTTACGCCATCAAAGAAGTACGGGGTGCTCACCAAACTTGCACCTCTGCGATGCGTTAAATCCCGCATCCGCTGGTTGAACCGTATCATCATGTCCAGTAGCCTGCATTAAAGGCCTCTCTGCCCCACGAGTAACCGTCTTATTTCTGCGGGTATCCTGCCAAAACGCATCCCTAAAAAGTATGGGGGTCTTTTCCATCAGAGGTCATCGCCAAAGCGTTATCCCCGCGTCATGTAAAAATGAAGTCCGATCAGATAGGCCGTGTTTTGTCACAATGTCTGGCAAAGTAATACGGCTGGTTATTTTTAGATGCTATTCCTGTAGTCTATGCATGTTGTTCAATTTCAGTGTACACGAGGATAGACACATGAAGAAAATCATCAGTATTGCGGTTTTATCCGTTATTACGGGTTCACCTTTGGCTTATGCGGGTGAGACCGTATTGGTTCATGATGCCGTTCAAACCTTTTCGGTCAAGTATGATGGCTATGGCAAAGAAAGTACCGCTGCCGCGTTTAACGCATGGTTGAACCAGTACCGGCAGCAGATACAGGACGGAAGCGACAAGCTGAATATCGTCATATCCCCTACGCGCAATATGATTAAGTATTCTGATGAAAACAAGAACCCGTACATTTATCCGGCAAATCCTTATCAAAACTACAAGGGCATGGCTGGATTTTATGTCACCATGAAAGGTCACAAGTCCGCTACGCCAACGGGGGAATATGCTTTTCATGTGAAGGTTTTGCCCGGAAAACAGGTGAATGATTGGATTACCTATTTCAATCACAAGTACGCCACTATGCCGACCCACCAAGAAGCACCGGATTATTTTTCGCATAGCAAAGATTATGATGGTGGACCTTTTTGGCCGCAGGGTGGTGTGTTTTTGGGTTCACCGAAGTACAGTATTGCGGCGGCTTGTTATGACATTGAAAACATGATTCATATGCACAACAATGTTTACTGTTGGTCTACTATTCGCAAATCATGATAAAGCCCATGGGATAACGCGCCGCCCTGATGCGTTATCCCGTATTGAATCAGTCCCCTTCGGTAAAACTACGTTACCAATAAAACTACACTACCAATAAAGTTATATCTCTATTATTTTTATTTGTTTTAATTAAAAGGAACGCCAGATAAAGGATAGGTTCAAAAGATGTAGCTTTTTAGTCATGGCGGATGCGTTATGGGCATCATCCTTACGTTATGGTGGTCCGGCAGCGTCCCAGCCCCGATTCGGCACGGTGGTGACTGTAACGGTGGCTTGCGCATTACACTGTAAGATTGCAATATCTCGTTACAGTGTAACGGCAGAAGAGGATTCACCATGACAATGACAGCAGCAGAATGGCCGGTGGTCCATCGCGGGCCGTACTCAGCAGGTCATTTTTGCACCGTAATTGCACCACACCAAGAACGGGAATCGCAGGGGATATCAGGGAATAACATAACGCTTATTTCACTGTTTTTATTATTTGTTATCTGGTATGTTGTTGATCCAAAAACGGGCTACAGCGCAATCATAATCCGCGTGTCCGGGGTTCGAATCCCTGAAGCGCCACCATATAAATTTTTATAATAAAAACAAACCAGTAATAATACATAGCTGCTGATAATCATTCTCTAGCCCATATCAGTTTCATGCTGCAACTTGGGCATTGGTTTCTGGTCAACCCGATGAATACGCCGGGAGTTGATAGCGGGAAGCGCAAATCAGAACTGCGGGGCTTGTTTGACATCATTGCTCCGCAGGAAAATAATCTTCTCTGAGGATCCGCGATCAGATGCAGTCAACCTGATTGAGTTTACAGTCTGATATAATTAGCGGCTAGACTATCTAAAGCATATCCATATCTTCTTAAACTCATTTGAAACAAGTTATATTTTTAGTGTTATTTTATATTTTTAATCCGTATCGAATCCACTGTTTCACTAGTGTTTTTATGATATGCTGACAAGACAGTTGTGAGTAATTTAAGGTGAGAAATATATGCATCGTGGTAATTCTTTTTTTGGCCTAAAACCCCGCATGTTATTGCTCTGCATTTTATTCCTCCCGTGGTTAGCTTTTGCGGACACCCTGCCCAGTGTAGGATTTTATTACGGCTCCGGCCCGGTGCCTGAGGCATTTCATGATTTCAACTGGATGGTCGTCAATCCCGGGAGGCAACGTCTGCCTACTGACTTCAACCAGAATCAGCAGGTTTTTGCCTATGTCAGCATTGGCGAAACCACCCCGGGTGACGCCCGCTACCAAAATCTTCCCGAAAGCTGTGCCATGGGCACCAACCCCAACTGGGGAGGCAAAATCATCAACCTTGCCCATGCCGATTGCCGCAGTTATTTATTGAATCAGGTCATTGATCCCATTTGGCAGCAGGGTTACCACGCTTTTTTCATGGATACGCTGGACTCTTTCAAGCTGGTGGATACAAGCCCTGCCGCCCAGAAACAGCAGGAAGCCGGACTGGTGCAACTCATCAAAGCCATCAAGACAGCGCATCCCGATGCGCAGCTCATTGCCAATCGTGGTTTTTCGGTGCTTCCCGAAATTCACCAGGATCTCGTTGGTGTGGTTGCTGAATCCTTGTTTAAACAATGGAATCAAGGCACAAGAACTTACACATCCGTGCCCGGGAGTGATCAAAAGGCCCTGATTGCGGAACTCAGAAAGGTTCAGGGATACCGCCTTCCCGCCATAGTCATCGACTACATGCCACCCAAACTTAATCGCCAGGGCTGGTGGAAGGATGCCCAAAAAATTCAGTCATTGGGCTTTGTGCCTTATGTCACTGATTCCGGACTGACGGCTGTTGGCGCAGGATTACGCGAACCCATGCCCCGTCATGTACTGATCATGTACAACAGCACCGATCCCAAACAGTACAGCTCCGCCTTTGCCAACGGTGCCATGCCTCTGGAATACCTCGGTTACATACCGCGTTTTCAGCGACTTTCCGAGCCATTACCAGCGAAACCACGTGCAGGAGAATATGCCGGTGTCATTTTGTGGAGTGATGGTGAACCGGTTAAGGATGTTGCCGGAATTTCTCATTGGCTGGATGAAGCCAGGGCACAGGGTATTCCTATTTTGTTGATCGGTGACTTTCAGGATGCCCTGGATGAAAAAACCTATATGGATTTTGGCATGAACAGGCCGACAAGTCGCGAAGTCAGCGCCCTCAGCATTACTTCCCAAAACAAAAACATGAGTTATGAAATGCCGATCAGGGCCAACCCCCGGGATTTTCTGCAACTCCGGGCCCCTGCTGACAGTAAAATCTGGCTTACCCTGAAAAGCCCGGCGGGAGACAACGAAGATGCAGCGGCGATCACGCCTTGGGGCGGTTACATCTTATCACCCTATATACTGACGACGCTTCCCAATAAGGACACCCGCTGGTTGGTAAACCCTTTCCATCTGTATCGCGAAGCGTTTCGCTTGCCGGAAATGCCGGTCCCTGATACCACCACCGAAAGTGGACGACGGCTGTTCATGGCCCACGCTGATGGTGATGGTTTTGTCAGCCGCGCGCAGTTTCCGCCTTATCACATTGCCGGTCAGGTTTACATGCACCGGATTCTGGAAAAATACAAACTCCCCTTTACCGGCTCCATCATTGTGGGCGATTTACTACCGGGGGACCGTGGTCTCTATCCCGCCCTCGCCCCCCTGGGCAGCAAAGTCGCACGGGAAGTTTTCCGGCTGCCCTACGTTGAAATAGGTTCACACATGTGGTCTCACCCTTTCGACTGGCCGGCCATTGAAGCCGGAAAAGATTATCCGGGCATTAATCTGCCGGTTCCTGGCTATAAATTCAGCCCTTACATGGAAGCGGTAGGCGCCGCCAAGTGGATCGACAAGCATTTGGCCCCACCCGATAAAAAGGTCGTCATTGACCAGTGGTCCGGTGACTGCGAGCCTGACGCGCAAGTAGTGGGCCTAGCCTATAAAGCCGGATTGATGAATATCAATGGTGGCGAGAGCACTATCAGCAAAAAAGATCCGAGTATTACAGCCGTACCTCCCATCGGTATTTTTCGGGGAAAATGGCTGCAGGTTTTTGCTCCGGATGCCAACGAAGACTATTTCACCAATCAATGGCACGGACCCTACTGGGGTTTCGAAAACGTCATTCAGACTTTCGAAATGACCAACAAGCCACACCGCCTTAAACCCATAGATATTTATACACATTGGTACACAGCGACAAAACTGGCCTCCATTTCCGCTGTTGACAAGGTCTATAACTGGGTGCTGACTCAATCCATTACGCCCATTTATGTGGCCGATTATGGCCACATTGCCAATAACTTTTTCACGATTCATCTGGCTCGCGAGGGTCAGGGCTTCTGGATTGGCGGCGCCGAGGCCTTGCGGGAATTACGCATGCCAACCAGCCTTGGAACACCCGCAATTGCCGATAGCCAGGGTATAGCCGGGTATAACCCAAGCCCCAACGGTAACATGTACGTTCACATGGATGGGAACCCATCGGTCTATCTGGCGTTAAGCAAAAACCCCAAGCCCTTCCCTTATATCGTCAGCGCCAATGCGCCCATTGCCGAATTTACGGCCGGGAGTGATGGTTTCCTCGCCAAACTGAAGGGCTACGTACCTGTTCAGGTACAATTAGGGAACATGCAGAACTGCCGCGCCAGAATGAACGGGCAGAGCACAGCCATTCCGGTCAGCGGGCAACTGCAAAGCTCTGCCCATGATGTCACCCTGCATGTCTCCTGCTCTCAATAAACCCCAGATTCCGGCGCAACAAGTACTGCGACCGGCCAGTATTTTTATGTTTATTGTGGTGATTCTGGCTGTGATTCTGGCGATTGCCTGGAGCTATGGCTGGAATGGCAAATTGGACTTCAAAAACTCAACCGCCAATGCTCAGGCACGTATCCAGAGTGCCGAACTTTTGCTGAAAAGTGGACAGTATCAGGCAGCCCACCAACAATTGAAACCCGTTCTTGGCAATCCTCAAGATCCGGCATATCAACAGGCACAGCGCATGCAATGGAAAATTGACTGGACCAATGCCATGGCGCAGCCTCCACATTCTGCCGCCAGAGCAAAGGCCCGGGCTACACTCATCCTGCGCCTGGATCAATTACTCAAGGAAGGTCACTGGTCTGCCAAAGATTACGCGCAGTTCGCTCGGGAAGCCCGGATGATCGGAGCTTATGACCAGAGCGCCGAAGCCTGGTTGTCCGTAGCCCGAAAAAATCCGGAAGCCGCCAGTCAAGCCATGAACTCCGCAGCAGATGTATGGACAGCCAATGGTGAAAGTGTCAAAGCGGGTCAATTGCTTCTGCAAATGGCTTTGCACAATAAGCAGAGCGCTTTGCAAAAAGCCTATTTTATCCGTGGCCTGGCCCTGATTCAGGGTGGCGGCGGCGCCCGGCTTGCTCTGACGAAAGGTGAAAAAGCCTTGGCTGGACTTCCCGAAATCGCCAAAGAACCCGATATCGTTTTAATGATGGCGCGTCTGGCATTGTCAGCCGGACAGCCCGAACTTGCCTCCCAATGGTTAAAGGCGCAACTCGAGAGCTCAGCGCAGGATCACCGTCCATGACCAAGACAAAGTTACTGCTCGGGATCATTTTGCTGGCTACAGGAATCACAGCCCAGGCCCAGGATTCTGCACCAACGACGCCATGGTGGAAAGCTCCGGGCAGTCTCGCCGCTGACGATGCAAAATGGCGCGAGGAATATGTTCAAAAGAAGGAAGTTGCAGATGCTTTTGCTGCCAGCCTTGCGCAAAGCATAAAAACCGGTAAGGGCATGGGTTATCTGGACCAGGGGGGTGTTTCTCCATCCTGGTACAAAGCTCCCATGGTTGTTCAACCTTTTCCAGGAAAATTTTCCGCCAAACTCTACGAACTGGCTTATAGTGCCTTCTTGCAAGCTGGCCAGTTAGACGAAGCTTATCGCCTGGCTTATACCGCAGTGTTACAGGTACCGGAAAGCGTTGTCTGGCGACAGAGGCTCATTCAGGTTGGGACCTGGCTGGGGCAAAGGGAAATGGTTTTGCAGCAATGGCAATGGATGGCAAATCATGGACAACCTGGCGCTCGGGCGGCAGCGGTCAAATTGGCGGCCGCGCTGTCCAGGCCGGATATTGTCATCCAGTTACTTTCACCGTTAGCCAGAGCCGGACAACTCAGTGATGCTGACTGGAAAACCCTGATTTATGCTTACGGGCAATTGAGCGAACCGGACAAAGCCATTGCCGATATCAACCAGTCGCTGCAACGCACGGGTCCCAATCAGTTTTTGTTGGAGCAGGAAGCCTATCTCAGCTATCAACGCGGTGAAATAGCGCAGAGTCTGGCGGCTTTGCAGGGCGTTGAAAAACATTTTCAGGCGACTCCTGACATCGCTATACAGGAGGCCCGCCTTTTATCCATGCAGGGGAACTATACAGAGGCTTTTGCTGCCATGGATCGGGTACGCAGTAAAGCCAGTTTGAATAATGTCCCGTTTTGGCATTTGTTGGCGGTTCTCGCCTGGGAAATACATGATCACAACGCGGCCTTTGATGCCGAAAAAAAATTGTATCTGCTGGATGCCGCTAGCCAGTATGATCTGCAACGCCTGATCATGCTAACCGGCCCGACCAATCCCGAAGCGGCACTGGCCGTTGCCCGGCGGGGCTGGGAGAAATATCAACTGGCCTATTTCTATTTTGAGAGCCTGACTTATGCGGGCCAGGCGCATGCGTGGAAAACCCTGGGAAGACTTTTACGCGCAGTCCCTGCCCGCGATCCCCAGAAGCTACGCTCTTATGCGACGTATTGGCTAGCCATGGGTCAGTGGGCCAATGCCGTGGAAAATTATCCTGCCGCAGAACGGGCCTATGCAGAAGCGTTACGCCTGAACCCGGAGGACGAAATCGCCAAGAACAATCTGCTGTGGATGCTGGTGGACTCCGGAAATGTCCAGGCCCTGCGCGCACTATTGGTAGGCGACGCACTGCAACCGCCAGAGAGCCTTCGGGACGTGACCCAAAATGCATTGGAGCGCTTGGGACATGATGCATCCGCATTGTTCCTCGCCCGCCAGAGACAGCAGCAGTCCCTCAAGCCTACCAGCCTTCAGCTTCTGAATGAGGCATCCCTGTGGGAGTCCGCAGGCAACTCCGGCATCGCCTGGTCACTGCGACAAAAAGCCATCGCTGACAGCCTGTCCAGCCTTCAAAACCATCGGCAAGAGCGTGCGCCCAATGAATAAACATCAACTGCCAGCCTATTTAAAAATCGGCCTGAGCTCTTGCCAGTGGTTATTGGTCACCGGTTCCTTGACTTTCAGCATGGAAGCCCTTGCCGACACCCAGAACACGGCCTTGCCTCCAGAACCCACAGCTTATCCTGAATCACGGCAAATGGCCGATCAGGGGGCGAACGAAAGTATTTCGCCCGTCATCCGCCACGCTAAGCAGATGAACAAAAAGCGTCGAGAGGCCAGAGAAGCCCTTGAGCATGAAGCCATTCCAGTTGGCATGGAAGGATCAACTCTGGCAGCGCCGAACCTGCCAGTTACCACCCAACCCACGGCTCCAAGCAAAATCACAGCGCATAAAATCAATAGTCAGGAAGACGCTCTCCATACCCTGGCATCAGCACTGGCTGCATCGCCCAAAGAAGGCAATCAGACACAGGCCATTCTTCTGGCTGCGGCTGATCGTGGCGATTACCTGCCCGCCATTTCCTGGAGTCTGGCGCAAAAATATTGGGGTTTGGCAGAGATTCTGGTCGCAAATAATCCCGGGCGTACGCCCCCTTGGGTGCGTCTCAGTCTGGCTTTACATAAAAAAGATCTAAGCACCATTCAGACTCTGCTGGACCATCCGGCTGATTTACCGCCAAAGGAGATGTTTCAGGCTGAAGAAGATTTGGGCCGCCCGCGTCAGGCACAAGCTTTGGCCATTAAAGCCCTGCAGGTGAATCCCTTTGACCGGGAATTGCGGCGTATGTATGTGGATAGCCTGGCCCATACGGCCAGTTATGCCGGAATTAAGGGGAGCTGGCAAAGCTTCAATGGTCTGCAGCTTTACGGGCCCGAGCTCAACGCCCGTATCCATGCTTCGCCCTTTTGGGGCATACAAATCCAAAGTCAGAACTTATGGCAACATGCTGACAGCGGCACCCAACTGATTGATCCCCCGCGCCTCCAGAATCGCACTGATTTGGGCATTTTTTGGCAGCATCGCCGCTGGCAGGGAGACCTCCGTGTTGGCGAATACCGGGGACTGCAAAACAACTGGACCAGCAAGCTGGCAGCAAGCTGGCAAATGACCAGCAGCACCAGCCTTTCAACGCGCCTGGCTTACCACTCCCAGACTTTCCAGAGCCCGGCTTTGGCTGTTGCCGGTATGGCCAATCGTGCAGAAGTGCAAATTGCTCAGACCTTCAATGCATGGACGGCCAATGCCGCCCTCGGTTGGAATCAGTATCTTGGCCAGGATGGCATTCAGCAGGGCACTGATACCTATGGTGAATTGAGCGCATTCTGGCGCAGCAACCTTGGACCCTGGGAATTTCAGGTCGGCCCATTTGCGGATTATCACGCACTTCAGCGTCGCGCAGCCCCCAAGGGCGTAATTGCCCAGGTGCTTTCCACAGATGCCCGCAATATGGACAGCATCCTGCCCGGAAGTTATGCCGATTATGGTGTGCGCCTGCAATGGGGAGCGCTGGAGCAAAATTTACATCCCGGCTGGATGCCCAACCTACAACTCAGTGTCTATGACAACTCCCGGTTCGGTTTTCAATATCAACTGAACGCCGGGATAAGCACAGCGGTATTGGGACCGGACCGCCTCAGCCTGGATTTTTCCCAGGGACAAGGGGGGAATGGACTGGCATTGAACCAGCGCATTTTCGCTTTAAATTATCGTTTTTATTTTTAATATGATCTGTTGAGGGAGAAAAATATGTTAAAAACAAAAGGAATCTTGATTCCCATTTTGGCATTAATGCTCAGCGGTTGCGCGGGGATGAACGTCCAGTCGGCTAAACCCGTTGCGCTGAGCAAAGGGGCAGCCTGGACGGTATTGCCCTTTGCCAACAATACGGAAACCCCGTTAGCCAATGAACGTGCTGCAGCACTTGCAGCGGGTATTCTACAAAGTGACAATCAGCACGTGTTGGGTACCCTGCCAATTCGTAGCCGGACCCAGGCATTACTGGGTGGCGACTGGAAAAAAGAGTATGCGAACGCACCGCCTGCTTGATCGCGCACTGAATTAAAGACCCGATGAAAATGCGTGTACAGCTAGTGACAGCGCTTCCCCGCTGGGGAGCAGGATGGCTGGAAGCCATCCTGCTCCCCGCCCTGGGAATTGTGGTGGCCTGGACGCTGGATCCTGGAGATCCACTGTTATTGAGACAACCATTTCCATGGCTTCTGGTCATTCCATTACTGATTGCGTTGCGATACGAGTTGATGCCCGCACTGCTTTCTGTTGCGATGCTTGCCAGCACATTGATCTGGCATGCATATCCAGAGATACGGAGCCTGGAAATATTTGCCGGAACCGTTCTGGTTATTCTCATTGCGTCAGAATATGCCGGATATTGGGCACGACAGGAAGCGGGACGATCCTTGCAAGCAGAAATTACTGCCACCCGCTTTCGACAATTATCCGACGATCTGTATGTGACGCGAATTTCACAGGACCGCCTTGAACAAAGCCTGCTTTATCAGCCCATGTCGGTGCGGAGTGCCTTACTCGAAATCAAAAATCAGCTGGTACAAAAACAGGGACTTCTGGATACAGAACTTGCCTATAACACGCTTTATTTTTTAAACCAGCTGGTTGGGGTTCAGATAGCCAGTCTATATGACATTGAGTCGGGAAATCATTCTCCGCATTTAATTGCCGCATTTGGTAATGCGCAACCCTGGCAGGAGCAGGATCCCGTCCTCAGAGAATCCCTGAATAGTGGTGAAAGTCAGTCTCTGGCCGATCTGGAGATTACTCAGTTTCGTCAATATATCAGCGTACACATGCACAGCAGCCGTAATGGACAAGCTTATGTACTGACGATTGAGGAAATGTCTTTTTTCGCCATCAACAAAGAAAGCTTGCAAACTATTGAAGTCATTTTTCAATATTTTTGTACCTATGCTGAGTCTCTTGCTCAGGCTACACCCTTGTTAAAAATATGGCCTGATTGTCCTCCAGAGTTTGCGACGGACTTCATGCAACTACAAAAGCTCGCACAGCGGGTACCACAAGTTGGCATCCTGGTTCGTTATGATTTTCATACTGGTCCTTATGCTGAAAAGATATTGGATTATCTGCAGCGTTTGCGTCGAGGCCTGGATGTGCTCTGGATCCACAGAGAAGCGGAGAGAATACAACTGATTGTATTGTTACCTTTCGCAGGCAGCATGGCGGCAGAGGGTCATTTTCAGCGCATGCGGACTGAAAGCAGATTGCATTATGGCGAAGAATGGGAAAAAAGCTTTATTCACCATAAAATTTGCTCCATCAGCGCACAACATTGCGAAAATCAGATCAAACAATTATTTGACTCAGAAGTTTCCATATGAACTCATTCAGCAGCAACACATATCTGCTTATTTATGGTCTTTACTGGTTTCTCTGTATTTTGATCAGCTATATGATCGTACCAAAACCTGAGCAATCAGTGGATGAAAAATTTCCTTTATTACTGTTCGTCGTTATTGCATCGGTAATACCTTTATTGGGTCCAGTAGTCATACTGGTATATGCCATTTTTTTGCGGAGTGTCGCATGGCGGCTCCACGAGCCTGAACTTGAACCAGTCAAGCTGCCGCCGGTCATGCGTGACGTCAGACTCACCACATCCACAGTAGCCCCTGGAAGTGTTGCCGCACGTCTTCGTCATTCCCGAGACCCGCGACAAAGATTGGCCGCTGTTTCCCAGATCGCCGAATCGCAGTTTTTCAATCAGACGCAATTGTTGCGCGGAGCACTATCAGACGATGCGGAAGAAGTACGGTTGTTGGCCTATGCCGCTCTGGATCGGCGTGAACAGGAAAATACCGAATTACTGATACACTTGAATGCGCAACAAACACGCGCTCACGAAGCGAGAACCCTACGGCGCATACAAGATTCCAGGCAATGGCTTTACTGGAACATCCACCACACGGAGGCGCGTGAAATGACCATAGCCTCATCGGTAGGCGCGCCAACAAAATGGGAACCAGACTATGCAAACATGGACCATGAGTCTCCGTCCATGAAGCTGCTTATGGGTCTTCACCTATTAGAAACGGGCAAAATAGATAAAGCCATTTCCGAGATGAAAAATGCCGAAGCTAAAAAAATTGCCAGCAGCATTGTCGCCCCACATCTTGCTTCGGCCCATTTTCGGAGCAGAAACATTGAGAAGATTGTTGATATTTATCGGGCACATCCAGAACTGAAACTATCTCCACGATACGGACCCTCCTTTTCTTTTTGGACAGGAGAAAGGCCATGATTCCAGTCCGACAAACCGATTCAGTGGACATTCTCCTGGTTCTGGAGGGCACCTTTCCCTATGTGCGTGGCGGTGTATCCTCCTGGGTTAATCGGCTGATACTTGGATTTCCAGAATATCGCTTCGGTGTCATTTTTCTGGGCAGTACAATTGAGGATTATACGGCAAAACCCTACGTACTTCCGGATAATATTCACTACTACGCCGAGTACTTTCTGTATGGCGCCAATGATCATCCAGGAAGCAATCATTACGCGAAAGTTTCAACAAACGAACTTTCTGCTGTGAGAGATGCTCATCAGGAAATGAAAGAATGTCTTTCAACATGCGAGTTTGCTGTTGACATCAGTCAGTACGGAAATATTTTCAATATTTCTCAAAAAGCTTTTTTTGAAGATAGGAAAATCTGGGATTATTTCATCGAATGCTACTCAGAAATTCCTGACCAACCCTCTTTTGTAGATTACTTCTGGACGATACGTGGAATGCATGCACCCCTCTGGTTTCTCCAGATAGCCATGCAACACGCCCCGCAATCTCGGATTGTTCACTGTCCATCAACAGGTTATGCAGGATATCTTGGAGCTTTACTCAGCAAATCCGGGGATATTCCACTGATCATTTCAGAGCATGGAATTTATACCAAAGAAAGGCGCATTGATCTCATGCTTGCGCGCTGGATTCATGAGGACGAGGAATTCCTCCGTCAGGCCGGCCGAATCCACTATTTACGCCATTTGTGGATTCGCTTTTTTGAATTTATTGGGCGCCTGACCTATCAACAGGCGCAGCACATTATCAATTTGTATACGGGCGTAGTCGAACTTCAGATCGCCGATGGCGCAGATCCAAAAAAATTAAGTACGATACCCAACGGTATTCCGGTCGAAAATTTCATTAACTGTCGATTCTCTTTTGCCCAGCGTAAAAATATTGTTGCCTTGGTGGGCAGGGTGGTTCCTATCAAGGACATCAAGACTTTCATTCGCGCCGCGAAACTCATTCAACAGACGGCAGCAGATACGCCTGAATTCTGGATTGCTGGTCCCGTTGAAGAAGATGAACAATATTATCAGGAATGTCTTTTATTAGTAGAACATCTCGGTTTGGGAGAAAAAGTCAAATTTCTGGGATATGTTCCGGTACAGGATGTTCTCCGCCAGGTACGCATTACGGTTCTTAGCTCCATTAGTGAAGGACTACCACTTTCTGTTCTTGAGAGTTTTGCTGCCGGAGTGCCTGTAGTGGCGACAGATGTTGGTTCCTGTCGTGAACTTGTTTACGGAACCAGCAAAGAAGATAGTACTGAACCAGCGGGAAGAATAGTACCTATTGCCAATCCAAACGCATTAGCAAAAGAAATTCATTCTCTAATGAATGATTCTGATATCTGGACCTTCTGCAGTAAAAATGCGATTGATAGAGTTGAAAAAAACTATCGGGAGGAGTACATGTTTGCAAGCTATCGCAGCCTTTATCAAGCCGGAATGGCCAACTGAACATGGCTGGCATTGGATTTGAGTTACGCAGGATTCTCAAACGCAGAACCTACTTTTCATTACTAAAGGCGTACGGCTTCGCGGGAATTGTTTCTTCAGGACCATGGTTGTTATCTATTTTTGGCATCCTGCTTTTAGGTTTTCTGGCGGTGAGCCAGAATGAACATAGCTCAGCCGTTATTGATTTTCAGGTTTCGGTGACGTATCTGATCATGTCCTCACTGATTTTTACCGGCCCGGTTCAGCTACTGTTTACCCGTTATATTGCTGACATGCTTTTTGCCCGGCAAAAAAAGGCCGTTATATCCATCATCCTTATGATGATCGCCGGCATCTGTACCCTCGGTATCATTGTTGCGTGCGTCATAGCCATTCTGTTTTTCGGTAACACCCCTGTTTTATATCAGTTCTTGATGGGGACAGGCTTTGTAGAACTCTGCGGGGTATGGATTCTAACGATCATGGGAACCAGCCTCAAAGACTATAAGGCCCTGGTGGCCTGGTATCTGGTGGCCTATACGACAATTGTCATAGCCGGCATTTATCTGGGAGCTGATCAGGGTTTATATGGTTATTTGCTGGCTTTCGATCTCGGCCAGGGGATATTGTTAATGAGCCTGGGTGCCATGGTCATTCGTCAGTTTCCAGGTATGCTCAGCTTTCCAGGGAAGCTTCTCAGCACTCAGCGCATGTTCTGGTCTCTTGCTTGGATAGGACTTTTTTTCAATGCCGCTGTCTGGGTAGACAAAATTTTGTTTTGGTTCACTCCAGACACCAGCGCTCTGGTCATTGGACCGCTGCGCGCTTCGCCAATTTATGACGTACCCATTTTTCTGAGTTATCTCCTGATTGTGCCAGGCTTGGCCATCTTCCTATTTCGTCTTGAAACTGATTTTGTGGAAGCCTATGAGGCCTACAATCGCGCCATTGTCGAAGGTGGAAATTACTCTGAACTTCTCATAGCCAAACAAGGGATGATCAACGCCACCAGAACCGGTTTATGGGACATTGCCAAGGTGCAAGGCATAACCGTCATATTTGCCATTGCCTTTACCCCGCAAATACTCAGCTTGCTGGGTTATCCCGTCAGCTATTCCCGAATTTTCCAGTTTGATGTTATTGGTGTCAGCTTACAACTTTTATTCATGAGCATTTTGAATGTTTATTTCTATATGGATTTACGTGGTCGCAGCGTTTTAATGACCTTGAGCTTTTTTTTGGGGAATGTCATATTTACCTGGTTAAGCTTAGAGGGCGGCCCGTTTTTTTATGGTATGGGATTCATGTTTTCTTTGTTTATTGCCGATGTACTAGGACTTTTTTTGTTGCAACGAGACTTGCGCGACATCGACTTCATCACCTTCGTTAAATCTCATTAAATTATAAAGGGCGTTAAATATCATGGATTCAAAACAGCGTGCAGGAACCATCTTGGTGGTTGGTGGTGCCGGCTTCATCGGCTCCCACACGGTTGAACTTCTGCTTTCTGAAGGTTATCACGTCCGTGTTCTGGATAATCTCTCCACCGGGAAAAGGGATAACTTACCCGCAAGCCATGAACGCCTGGATTTTATATTGGGCGACATGACTGATCGCACACTACTGCAT
>JABEBX010000611.1_pt1 | contig 14633 bp, 10 predicted proteins | sample 7245971 | NCBI WGS metagenome assembly JABEBX01 (sample SAMN14506365, study PRJNA622280) | hot springs metagenome | biome: hot spring [ENVO:00000051]|acidic hot spring [ENVO:00002120]; feature: spring [ENVO:00000027]|sediment [ENVO:00002007]; material: sediment environment [ENVO:01001048]... | reverse complement strand
AACAAACTCAACAAACAATACATTACATTAAAATAAATGATATTCATGATTGAGCCAAATTAGAACAAATTAGTAGCAAAATTAAGCTTTATCGCTTATTTTTACCCCCTCTCGGCTAACATTATGCATATTTTGTTATACAAAAAAGATAAAAAATTGTATACTTATTTAAGTGGCAGAGTTTTAGAAGATGTTAAAGGTTGTGTTAGAATGAAATTTTATGAAATTAGAGACCCTATTTATGGTTTTATAAAATTTAATGAATTGGAAAGAGATATAATAAATCACCCTGTTTTTCAGAGATTACGGAGAATTAGACAACTAGGCCTTACAGATTTAATATATCCAGGAGCCATGCATACAAGATTCGAACACTCTCTCGGTGTTATGCATCTTGCTACCAAAATGTATGATGCAATAGTTGAAAAAGACGAAAACAAACGGATATTATCCGATTATTTGTCTTATAATGAAACAGGTTTAATAAGGGATCGTCAAATTGTAAGGCTTGCTGCTTTACTTCACGATATAGGGCATTCACCATTTTCTCATGCTTCTGAGGATTTATTTCCAAAAAATAATAAGACAAACAAAAGATTTAAGCACGAGGATTACACTACTACTATAATTAAAGGTCCTCTTAAAAATGTTATAGAAAATCACCAATTAAATACAAATTACAAAATTACAGTAGATGAAATTACTAATCTTATTGAAGGTATAGGTAGTATTTGGAAAATACTTATATCAAGCCAGCTCGATGCAGATAGATGTGATTATTTACTTCGAGACTCACTGCACATAGGTGTTAAATATGGAGTTTATGATGTTAATAGATTATTGGTTACATTATCTTTAGAAATCGATCCTGAGAATCCGGGTGAGCCAATTCTTGGTATAACAGAAGGTGGTTGGCATATTGCAGAATCTCTTATAATAGCTCGTTATCAAATGTTTACACAGGTTTATTACCATAAAACAAGAAGAGCCTATGATTTTATGTTAAAGGAGGCGATACGGGAAACTATAAATGAATATCCTCCTCCTAATAAAATAACAGACTTTCTTCAATATGATGATTTTAAATTATGGGAATTAATGGAATCATCAAATAGTAGTTGGTTTAGAGAAATAAAAAATAGAAATCATATTAAAATGTTGATGGAAACAAAAGCAACTCCTACTCAGGACGAGATAAATAGATTTGAGAAGATAAAAAGTATACTTAATGATAAAAAGTTATGGCATTGGGAGGATACTGCTCCTGGAGCTAAAAGTTGGTATAATGATAGCGAGGAAATAAAAATTATAGCAGAGAAAGATGGATTTGTAAGACCTCTTTCAGAATACTCTGTAATAGTAGAAAGCCTAAAAAGACAATTTGCTAAATCAAGATTATATATAAAACCACAAGATAAAAATAAAGTTGAGAATCTTATAAAGGAGGTTTAAAAATGAGAGAGATATTAGAAGAACCATCTTTAGTATACTATCTTGTAAAAAAACTCAAAGAGAAAGATCCGGAAAAACAGGTTGGTAAAACTATAATACAAAAACTTCTATTTTTGCTAGAAACTAAATCTGATTTGGATTTTGATTACACTTTATACCATTACGGACCCTACTCTTCTAAAATTGGTGAATACATTGATCTAATAGAAACTTTAGGATTTATTAATGTAAGGTGGGATCCTAAAAAAGGTTACTTTGTAGAACCATCTAACTCAGAATCAGAAGAAAATTTGCTTAGCACAGAAAACCTACATAATCTGCACAATTTAATTGAAGAGATAGTTGACACTTATGGTAAATTTACAGCAAATCAACTATCTATAATAGCTACAGCTTTCTACCTTAAAAATAAGTTTGATATAAGCTCTTCAGAACAACTCGTTGATGCTGTGCTAAATGCAAAACCAAATAACAAGAGAGACTGGATAATTAATACTCTTATAGAGGGAAAGGTAATCAATGAATCCAACTGATATATTAAGTCCATCTAGAGGAGTTTAAACGAGTCTTTATTTAAGTATAAAAATTTTTAACAGAGTCTTATTGCACGTGATACATTATAAAATGTTAATATTTTTTTATGAAAAAACTTCACAGTTTTAGATGAAAAAAGAGTTGTTGGATAAGTGTATATTATAATGCCCCCGGAAATTTAGCAGTTTTTTGGAGACTTTATTTCCAATCTAAGCAGGTTTTACAACAAAACGACTGTTCTTTCATGCAATCGTATTTAAGGTTTTTTACATTTTTTTTCTAAGTATTTATAAAAACGATCTTAAGTGTAAAATTGTTTGACAAAGTCTTATTGCCTTTGATAGATTACAAAATGTTAATATTTTCTGTAAAAATGGCGAAATTCTCAAATGGAAGGTATGTATGAGTTTAGACAATGCGGAAGAAAACCGTTTATTTGTTTTGGATAGCAAAAAGAAATACTATGCAACCGCTAACGATATAAGGCCAGAAGTTAAAAACTATAATGCCTATAAGTAAACGTTTTTTGAGGATAAAAGGATGATTGAAAAAGTTAATAAATCTGTTGATGTAGATATTAAAAAAAGGTTAAAGGAAATTTATCCTGAAGTTATTGAGGATGGGAAGGTTAATATTGAGAAGTTAAAAGCGTTGTTAAGCGGCGAAACTATTGAGAAAGAGGATGATAGGTTTTATTTCAATTGGGCTGGTAAGAGTAATATTTTTAAAATCATTCAAGCGCCTGCTTATGGAACTTTAAAACCAATTAAAGAAAAATCTATTGATTTTAATAATACAAAAAATATTGTTATTATCGGCGAGAATTTAGAAACATTAAAGTTATTGCTTAAACATTATTTTAATAAAGTGCAGATGATTTACATAGATCCGCCTTATAATACTGGCAAAGATTTCATTTATCGCGATAATTTTAAAGAACCATTAAAAGATTATTTGGAAAAGACAGGGCAGATTGATGGTGATGGCGAAAAACTTACCACAAACACAGAGTCAAGCGGACGTTATCACTCTGATTGGCTCAACTTTATGTATCCAAGACTATTTTTAGCAAGAAGTTTATTAAAAGATGATGGAGTTATTTTTATCTCAATTGATGACAATGAAGTTCATCATTTGAGAATGATTATGGATGAGATATTTGGGGAGGAGAATTTTGTTGAAATAATTATGGTTGAAATGTCTAATACTGGTGGAATGAAGGTAGGTGCGGCAAAAGAAGGAAAAATTACAAAAAACGGTGAATATGTTTTAGTGTACTCAAGAAACATCAGAGAGTTTAACCAGATAGAAAAAACCCCGCTTTATGATTTTGTTCCTGGTTTTGATACGCATTTTAATTTATGGAAAAACAATGATGGAAAAATTAGAAAGTTTAGTGAAGTTTTGGCGGAAAATGAAAGCGTTATTAAAGAATTTCAGCATTATAAGATTGAGCCTATAAATAATTCAATCCCATTAAAAAAACTTTCCGATTATTTTGATAAGTCAGAAATTTTGCAAAAATTTGTTTTAGATAATTTAGACAAAATAACTCGTCCAAGAACTGAAGTCCCAAATATTCCAATTCAAGTTACTAGAAATTTACGCCAAAATGAATGGGTAGAATATAAAAGCGAGACACGAAATCAACCCTACTATTTAACAAAAGATGATAGTGGAAATATAATTCAACTAGTTCCACTTGCTTACAATTATAGAAAAACTGATGATTTTGAGCCTAAATATGGGCGCTCTGTTATTCGTGGTGATTTTTGGAAAGGTTTTTGGCTTGATATGGGAAATATATCAAAAGAAGGTGGAGTTAGTTTTAAGAATGGTAAGAAACCAGTAAGACTAATTCTACAGTTACTAAAATGGGCGAACCTAAATGATAAAACAGCTACTATCCTTGACTTCTTTGCTGGCTCTGGTACAACAGGGCATGCTGTTTGGGATTTAAACAAAGAAGATGGTGGAAACAGAAAATTTATTCTTGTTCAACTTAATGAAGAAGTCCAAGATGAAGAAATTAAAAAAGATTTTCCTACAGTTGCAGATATTTGTATTGAAAGGTTGAGAAGAGTATCTGAGAAATATAAAAAGGGAAATGAAAATAGTTTAATACAAGAAAATCAAGATTTTGGTTTTAAGGTATTTAAACTTGATAAATCTAATTTTAATCTCAAAGATGAGTTTGAATTTGATCCTTCTGAAAATAAAGAAGAACTAAGGAAAAAGTATCTTGATTGGCTTGGAACGTGGATTGACGAACCTTTGGTTTCTCAATATGAAGATATTGATGTCATCTATGAAGTAATCTTAAAAGAGGGATTGAACTTAAACTCTAAAATTGAGAAGATAAGGATTAAGGATAATGAATTTTACTATATTAAAGATGAAGAACAAAATTTAGATTTTTATATTTCTTTGGAAAATAAGTTTTCAAATGAAACAATAGAGGAGATAAGAACCCAAAAATTTAAAGGCAAAACATTTGTATTTTTAGATAAAGCCTTAACGGATAGCGACAAAATAAATTTAAACGCCTTTGTAAGATTGAAGGTGATTTGAAATGTTAAAGTTAAAATTTGATCCAAAATTAGATTTTCAGATTAAAGCAATAAACTCGGTTGTTGATTTATTTAAAGATCAAACTAAGAAAACCTTTGAATATACTTTTCAGGTTATTCCTAATATATTGGACATACCAAAAGAAAAAATCCTTGAGAATTTACGGGAAGTTCAAGAAAAAGAAGGGTTGCCTTTATCTGATGATTTGGAAGAGCCTTACAATTTTACAATTGAAATGGAAACAGGAACTGGTAAAACCTATGTGTATTTGAGAACTCTATTAGAATTAAATAAGAAGTATGGATTTAGAAAGTTTATTATCGTAGTTCCATCAGTGGCTATAAAAGAAGGGGTTCTTAAAACATTAGATATTACGAAGGAACATTTTAAGCAATTATATGACAATCTACCATATACCTATTTTTCTTACAAGTCAGATAGTCTTGGAATGGTACGGATATTTGGACAAGACACTAATCTTCAGATTATGGTTATTACAAGAGATGCTTTTAATAAAGATACAAACATTATCCATAATGTTCATGATAGAATGGGAGATAAACCAATTGAGATTATCAAAAAGACAAATCCTATTGTTATTCTTGATGAACCTCAAAAGATGGGTGGAGAATCCACTTTATGGGGAATTGAGCAATTAAATCCGCTTTTTGTTTTGAGATACTCTGCAACTCATAAGGACGTTTATAATCTTATTTATAGGTTAACTCCTTATGATGCCTACAATCTTGGATTGGTCAAAAAAATAGAGGTGCTTTCTATCACAGAAGAAGGGGATCTAAGCAGTAAAAAAATTATTCTAGAAGGAATAGAATCAACCAAAAACGGATTAAGAGCAAAAGTTAAAGTTTTTGTGAACAAGAACAATGGTTTAAAGCCAGAAACAAAAACTATCAAGCACAACGATGACTTAGAAAAGAAAACGAACAATTCTTATTATAAAGGTTTTGTTGTTAGTGAGATAAACAAAGGTTTAAATTATATTGCATTTTCCAACGGACTAAAAATCTACGAAGGTCAATCTTCGGTAAGCGAAGATGAAATAATACGAACAATGATGCGAGAAACAATAAGAGAACATTTAGACAAAAAGAAAAAATTGAATCCTAAAGGAATTAAAGTATTAAGTCTATTTTTCATTAACAGGGTTGATGATTATTTACCGGAAAATGGGTTTGTCCGAAATATATTTGAAGAAGAATTTAATAAGCTTATACAAAACGAATTTAAAGAATTTTCTAATTTAAATGTAAAAAAGATTCATAGCGGTTATTTCTCAAAGATGAAAAAGGATAAAAGCATAGAAGAAGATGAGTCTGCTTATGATTTAATTATGAAGGATAAAGAGAGATTGCTTTCATTAGAAGAACCTATAGAGTTTATCTTTTCTCATTCTGCATTAAGAGAAGGTTGGGATAACCCGAATGTATTTAATATTTGCACGCTTGCTTACTCTACTTCAGAGATTAAAAAGAGACAAGAAATTGGGAGAGGTTTAAGACTTCCTGTTACGCAAAATGGGGATAGAATTCAGGATAAAGAAATAAATTTATTAACAGTGATTACAAATGAAAGTTATAGGGAATATCTAGAGAAATTGCAAACTGAGTATAGCGAAGAGGCAGGCGTTGTTGCGCCACCAGTTGAAAAGAGACAGCAAAGGGTTAGAATAAAACGAAGGGATGAAGTAATTGAAGGGGAATTATTTAAAAATTTATGGGAGAAAATCTCTTCTAAGGCAAAATACATTGTGAATTTCAAGACAGATGAGTTTATTGAGAAATGTATTCAAGAGATTAAAAAAGAAATGACTGAGATAAAAAAACCAAAAATAAGTATTAAGAAAATTAGGGTAAAAGAAATTAAACTTGAGAACGAATTATCAAAAGATAAATTATCAATTCAAAATGAATTTATTAAAGAATCATCTAAAGAATTACAAGTTGCCAAAGTCTTAAATCTTATATCTTACATTGAGAAAGAGACTAGTTTAACTAAAAATACAATATTTAAGATATTAGCGGGTTTGGATAATCTTGAGCTATTATTTTTAAATCCTCAAAAATACATAGAGAACATTATAGAAGTTATCAAAGCGTATAAAACAAAGTTTGAAGTAAAATTTATAAAATACATTAATTTAGAAGAGAAATATGATGTTAGCCTGCTAGACAAAGAAATATCAAGCTACAAAGAACACGTGGTACCAGTAAAAAAATCTATTTATGGAGGAATAATCAAAGAGTCGGATATAGAAAAAGAATTTGCTGAAGCACTTGATAACGATTCCCGAGTAAAATTATTTATAAAGTTACCTAAATCATATTATGTAATAGAAACGCCTGCTGGAGATTATACACCTGACTGGGCGATTGTTGTAGAAACAACTCGCAACGGTTATCCAGAAGAAAAATTATACTTTGTGGTTGAGACCAAAGGAACTAATAACATTTATAAATTGAAACTTGACGAACAGTACAAGATAAAAAGTGGTGAAAAAAGGTTTGAACTTATAAAAGATTTAAAATTTGTCGCACCTATTAAGGATTTTAACGAGTTTGAAAGTCAATGGTGAAATGGGTTACGCTACAATTAGAAAAATATTCAAAAAGCATAATTAAAGAAAGGACAAAAGATTCACAATATTAGCTGCAAGTTAGGCTTGGAATAGGAAGACGGATAATAAAAAAATAGTCTTGACAAGTGGGGGAGCATACTAAAAGTAGTGCATTTTTAGTACGCGTTGGTGGTGAATTTTGGTGCGGCACGTAACACTTACAAATAATCTGTGTAAAATTCAATGTAATCTTTATAATCTTTCATACTCATTTACTAGAAATTTTAGTTTTTTTTTGGCGTATAAGGTAAATTATAATTAATTGTTGCTGTTATATGCATACATCGGCTAAAATTTTCTCAACCGAACCTATTGCATCGAGTATCTTCTTTTTAATATCAATTTTCACACCTTTAAATAATTTTTCATTATTATGTAGATCTGCTTTCATTAGGGCTCTAAACTCTGGTGGAATAAAATCGTTATTCAGTGATTCTGAAATAGACTTTTTAACATCATTCTCATCAACAGAAGGAATATTGACATCATTTCGATTTAAAACTTTACGCAAGTTTTCTAATATTTCCCTTGAAATATTACAGCACAACAAACATATATCTTCTTTGGGAGGGTTAATCTCAGTCGGTTTTCCTTTCCCATCAATTCGTCTTAATGGACCAACAATATAGCACCTACTTCCTTTACCGCCATTGATTAAATGGGATCCATCATGGGTTGTGGCATTTCTGCAATATTGAATAAATTCCCAATATTTGGGTAAAAGCTCTTCCCATAAAATAGACATGCCTGTAGTAATTTTGAGACTATCTCTCAATGATTGGATTGTATTCAGATAGGCACTAAAGTAATAGTTTAATTGGTTTAATTCATCGTTTATAGGAAATTCTTGGTATAAGTGTTTGTGCTCAATAATCTGTGCAACATTAACAACTTGCTTCAGAAAAAAGCCAAATTCGCCAAGTTTATAACTTAAGCTGTTTCCAACAGCAATTCTAAAATCTCGCAACCAATCCATTAAAGTACACAATCAAGCTTGCTTGCCTCTATAATGTACAATTCTTTATTGGCCATTTAAATTAAATCCATTTAAATCTTTATCATCGTTCCAATTGTTATCTACAATAGAAATCAAAGTATTAATAATATCGGGATTCTTGTCATTCCAAGACTGATATTTGTCGTATAAGAAGAGCCCCCAGATTTCAGTAGGTCTTTGCCACGGATGAATCATAAATAAAAGACCATCAATAAAATCAATGTCTGGATCGACTAACACTCCATATCGATCAATTATTGATTCAATACAAGGTTTTCCCTCAAATTCTGGTGTTCCAAGCACTTGTGTTCCAGGCCGCGCAAACGCAACCATCCATAGATCCCCGCTTATACACTTTTGGAACATGAAATCATCACAATATGCAGGTCTAAGAACAAAATTTTCAGTACGGGATGGAGGAATCATAATAAGATTCAAAACTAAAAAATTAACTCTATTTGGAAATTGCTCTTTGTTTGGGTATTGCCCTTCCTTTAAATTATTTTTTGTTTTTTCTATTAATGTTTCAATAACAGCAGTAATTGGACCCTTGTCTTTTTGATATGGTTTTTCCCCATATGGTGCTATTACAGTTTCACCTAAAGCAACTTTTTTCCCAGCTTTTATTTGTTTTTCTATGGTTATTTGAGTATTAAGTGAATCTTCTAGGTGCTTTTTAATTCCAGTTTCACCTGAAACGATAGACAATGTTTTTACTTCAAAAAACATATCCATACCTTGATGTTTAAAATCTGGTGTTTTTTTGTTGCATTCCTTTATTTTTTCTAAATTGATTCCTCTCTTCTTGCAAAATAGATAGAACTGTGCCTCGCCAAATAGTTGTACAAATTCATTTGTTTTTTCTTCATCTAATGAAAAAATATTTTTACTTGATAATATCTCCAAAAGTTTTTGATTATATTTATCAAGGACTGGATCTGTTTGATTTGCTTGTAATACATCTGAGAACTCTATGACATCATTCCTTAAAGAATTAATATAAAAGTTAGGTGCTACACTATTAGCGTCCTGCAAGGCCTTTGTAAAGCTGTCTTTTAAATTTGCCATAACATACCCCCCTACTTTGATTGCTAATAACAAAGAGCTCATATATAATCTTAGTTGTCTGTTGAAACATTCTGTTTGATCTCTCTTTTTGGTACATAAGATTGCTTAGCCCATCTGTCGTATACGAAATAAAAAAATTCTTCAATAGGCTGGGAACCGGTTACTCGTTCAAGTTCTTGCCCTGCCCTTGTTAAAAGCACTTTACCTATTGCCAAAATATTATCTGACTCTTGGGGCATTGTAATTTCAACACTTCTACCATAGTAGAAAACTTGAAATTTTTTAGGGAGCTTCATCCTTTGGTAATCCGCAATATTGTCGAACCGTATAAGCCCTAAGCTATCCAAGTGACTCAATGTGTCAAAATTTATGTCATATTTGCTATATATCTCATCCTGAACATCATAAATCAAAGGAACAATATTTCCTATTACCCAGTTAAATCTACAAAGTTTGGTAAATATATTTGCATCTCTCTTATCTAAATTAGCCAACAAATTTATAGTTTGTCGTGAAAAAGTACCTGGTAAGTTGGCCTCTCCAGCTAGTATTTTTGACCATAGGAGTTGCATTTCTTCATCGGAAATAATACGGCATTTCTCAAAGAAATTTGCAATCCAATCTTCCTCCATATCATTTGGCTTTGCAGAATCCTCGATTTGAGGAATAGTTTTTTTTATGATCTTTTCTATATTATCTTGTTTTTTTGCCTCTTCTGCTACAAATCTTTTCAATGCTCGTCGTTGAAGTTCATCAGCTTTAATCCGAGCTTTTGTTTTAGTGATTTCAGCCTTGGCTTCAGCTTTGGCTACTCGTTCGATCTGCCGCGGCTTGAAATATCCACCCAAAGCCTCTGATATCTTTTCAATCAAAACAATTATAGGCTTTGAAACATTACCAAGATCGACGCTGATTAATGAATTTTTTTCAACCATTTTCATCTTTGCCGAATGATTTAATGGACATATACTCTTATACACCATGAAACTTTTTTAGTCAAATTCTTAAGCTGTCTAAAAGTATTTCTGTTGGAATAAGAGTATAAAGCCGTTAAAATATATTTTTATCATGTTATTTTTTATTTTAAAACGTTTTATATATTCCACAACCGGATTAAACTAATAACACTCTAAATTTATCAAATCGGCATGATTTTATAGAAAAACGACCGTTAAAACATCAAAATATTTATACAAAAATGTTTGAATATTTTATTGATTAATTTAATAAATAATTACAAAAAGTAGGTTTTTTTATCAAACAATAACTTTTGTAGGCGAAGAGCTTATAAAGTATAAATTATATTCTCTTATCGCTGCTTGATAGCATCGCAAGATAAAATTGCATATTACTTTATTTAGTGTTTTCTTAACGTCGTTGTATTCAACTTGCAGTAATGCTTCGCCGCTTGTTGTTATTACTTTAGCTGTCATGTTAAGTAATTTCGTCTCTTTACTTGTGTTAAGCTGATTTTTCAAAAAACTTTCTATCAACGACATGAAAGTAATTATTTGTGCGTCTTTTAGCTCAAAGCCCGCTATATTTGCCTTATTTATACAACCTTTACGCGTAATGATTGACTTAAATTTGTGTGAGTCTTGTTTATCTTCAAAAGTGCCTTGACTTGTTTCAAGCCAGATAATGAAAAATTTTATGTTTGAGGCACATTCGATAACGTCAGGAAAATGTTGTTCTTTACTCATTTTTTTACCTCACTTGTTATTTGTTTAATAAGTTGCTCTATAGTGTCATGTATATTGCCTGCAATTAGCATTAAAACTTGTTTTTCTTGTATAATTGTGTTTTCTACCTCGTCAATTAGTTTTTCAAATTGCCTTTTTGCTCGTTCAGCGCCTTTTTTACTGATTGTGTTGCGACTAAGCGCAATATCTATATCTTTGCTTTTTCTTTCGCGTAAGGCTTCAATTAAATTTTCTTTTGACGCTATGAAGTTATAGCTATTTGATAGCAAGTCTTTTAAAATTGCATTTATTTTATCTTGTAGATTACTAATTTGATTGAGTTCGCTTTGATAATAATTTAACTTTGCTTGCGCTTCTTGTGCTTGTTGCTGTTTTTCTTGTATAAAATTATCTAATTGCGCTATTCGTTCTTGTCTTTGATTTTCTGCTGCCTCGTCAAATGACTGTTTTGCTGATTTTATTAAAAAATATACAAGTGCTGCAAGCGCAACGAGTGCTATAACAATTAACGTGATAACAATAAATTCAGTGAGCTGAGATATAGCGCTAAGAGCGCCTGCTTTTAAAGCGCCCCATCCGCTAGATAACGTGATTATGCCAATTAGAAACCATGTCACGATGAAAGTTGCAATAAAAGTTATAACAATACAGTATATCATTTTTGCTCTAATTGACTTTTGATTTTTAAATATGCAGCACGAATCGTTACATGACTGATTTTCTTGTGGTGGTAGGTTTGAATATAGTTTGCAATTTGACGAAAACCAAGACCTTCGTTATGCAACCTGTCTATTTCATGAAAAAAGCGAAGCCTGACAAGACGCTCTTTCTTGCCTTCTTTTTTATTTTGATTTTTCAAGCGTAATAATTTGATTTTGTCTATTAGCTCACTTTCTTTTTCGCTTATGCTTGCTTTGCGTTGCGTTAGTGAAAGTAAAGTTTCTTGATATTTGAGTTCGTTCTCAAGTTTGCTAAGCATTTCTTTTGCTATGTCCGGGTGAATATCTAGCGCACGCTGTAAAGTGAAAATTTTCGCTTCTTCGTTTATTTTTGCGAAGACTGCAAAATAGTTTTTTTCTTTCATGCTTGCCTATTTCATGCCAAGTTTTTTGCACCACTCTCGCACGCTTGTTCTTTGTGCCTCATGCTTTGATTCGCCAAATGCAATTATCTCTTTAAATACCTCGTGAACTTAATATACAATACTACCACGCATTTTTTTAACTTCTATAACCTCTTTGATGTAATACTAGGTGCTGTGCCCTCTTTGGACCCACAGCATTTTTTTACTTGCTTGCTTTGCAAGTCTGTTTACGCTCAGCTAGCGCCTGTCTTTTTTAGGTTTGCAAGAGTTTTGGCTCTCTTGCTTGGCGACTACTCTGCCAATGAGTGCAGCTTTTGGTTTAGCACTAGCTGCGGTGCTGGCTATCTGGCTTCTTGCTCTAAATACTGCTCTTTTTTACTGCTTTCTGCGCTTTGTTGTCTGTCTTAGTTGTAATTATAAGCTTTAGCAAGTCTGTTGTGCCTGCTTGTGTGTTTTTAGCGTTTACATGTTGCAGTTAGCAGGCTAAATACTGTTCTAAATACTTTAAGAAAGCCTTCTGCCGTTTATTAAATTAGAAATGCCTTGTTTTTTTGCAACCTGCTTGGTTGCAAATAACCCGTTAATAAAAGCCCGAACCGTCTCTTTGTGGTAAGAGAAAAACCGATACTAGGTTGTTTTACTTATATACCGCTTATCAACCTAAGCCCTAATAAGGCTGGCTTATAGCCGAAAAAAGCGGTTGCGATGCGCACAACAAGAATGAGGATAATTCAAAACGCCTCTTGGTTAGTCGTCTAGCCAACAGGTGTTTTGAATTACTATTAATATTATATCTCTTTTTTTAGAAAAGTCAAGTTGATTTTTGTGCTGTTGCTTCGCTTTATTGCGCTTATTTTGCGCAATAAAGCGAAGGGGTTCTTACTGCTTTTTTATCTTTTATAAAGCCATATATTGTTATTGTTAAGTTTATTAAGCTTAATAATTGCTTAACAGTGTTTATTAACAAATTAGCTTAACATAGTTGGGCTTATTTTTTCTTTGTCTTGCTTCGGATGTTTACCCGACAAGCGGGAAAACATCCTTGCTATACTTTCTGACGCCCTTTGTGCCTTCGCTTCAGCAGCCTATATCCTGCTTGTCAGGATATAGGCTTTGCTCGGTTTGTTGCGTTGTTGTCTGATTAACGTTTGCTTCTTAGCTGAGTTTACTGTCAATCATTATTGTTTAAATTCTAATAGAGCAAAATTGTTAATTGCTTAATTTGTAATAGTTTTTTTCTTTGTAAATATAGAAAAATATTTTGTTTATCAAAATATTGCTTCGCAAATGATTCTTTGGTTTTTTTAAACATAAGAATACTCTAATAGGCTTGAATGTATATTAATAAGCCTTGGATATTTGTATTTCTTATTTGAAATCTTTCTTTGAATTTTTTATTTTTAAAAAAACACAACAACAAATAAAAAAGAGTTAGATTTTTGAAAGCGAGCGAGGACAATACCCTGCTTGTCAGGGTATTGTTTATGAAGCGAAGCGCTCTTAAAATTGGACCATACTGCTACATTTCAAATACCATACTGCTACATTAGTTTGACAAATGTAGCAAATATATATATTATGATTTAGAAATTTATAAAAGGAGATTTTATGAGCTTATTAGATGTTGTAAAGACAAAAAAAAGAGCAATGATTTTAAAAAAACCAAGTGGCACAATTGCAATTAGTGGCAATTTAGATATAAGAGAAAGAAAATTTTATAATATGTTTTTGAAAGTTGCAAAAGAAAGTCTAAAACGGGATCCGCAACAGCATATATTCACTACTACGCTTGTGGAGCTCAAACAAGTTTTAAATGTAAAAGAAGACGATAAAAATAATACTGAATATGAAAAGATAATAAGAAGATTAAGTAATATAGAACTAGAATACAATATTCTTGAAAAAGATAACTATATTAAGGGCTTTGCACATCTTATTGATAATGTAAAATTTACAATCAATAAAATGACTAAGTTTGTTACTATTAATTATTCTATACCTGAGGAAGTTAGGTTGTCTATAGTTAACAAGAATGGTATATATGCAAGTATTGACCTAATGGTTATAAGGGGCTTACAAAGCAAATATAGCGTGATATTATATGAAGTTGTAAAGGATTATCAAAAGGTAGAAGTCCCACAAATGACAATAGAAACTTTTAAAAAGATGTTTGGCATTGAAGGAAAATACGCAAGTAGAATAAATAATTTAAGAGCGCGCGTTCTTGATGTTGCAATTAGCGAGCTTAATAGTAATGAAAATGTAGATTTTTTTGTAAGTTATAAATTAATAAAAACTGGAAAGTTATATACGCACATCAAGTTTGAGATGAAGCCTAAGCCAGTAAAGCTTAATTCATTGCAACAATTAGACAAAGGTAAAGAAAAATTTCAAAACCAAGCTTCAGAAAACAATGATTTGAAAGATCTTTTAATTCTTGTACCAAAAGAATACAGGAATATGCAAAAAGTTGTGTCTATAGTGCTTGCAGGGCTGGACAGCAAAGGAAAAGACTACACTATGGCACAGGTAAGATATTGCGTTGAAAAATATAATAAAAATAAAATCAGGGATTTTGTCGTTTATCTA
>JABEBX010016832.1_pt1 | contig 14639 bp, 8 predicted proteins | sample 7245971 | NCBI WGS metagenome assembly JABEBX01 (sample SAMN14506365, study PRJNA622280) | hot springs metagenome | biome: hot spring [ENVO:00000051]|acidic hot spring [ENVO:00002120]; feature: spring [ENVO:00000027]|sediment [ENVO:00002007]; material: sediment environment [ENVO:01001048]... | reverse complement strand
TGGAACACTGCCGATTCAGATCGACTGATTCAGCACCCGGTTGAGGCGCTGGACAAAGGTCGCCGGGTCTTTCAGGGGCACGCCTTCCAGCAGCAGGGCCTGGTCGAAGAGAAGCCAGGCGGCGTCGGCTACTTTGGCCTCTTCGGGGTTGGCCAGTAGTTTCTTGATAATCTCGTGGTCGGGGTTGATCTCGAGCGTCGGAATGGACTCCGGGATCCCCGTCTGGCCCATGGCCTGCATCATCTGGCGCATGCGGGCGCTGGGTTCGTCTTCGTCGGAGACGATCACGGACGGACTGTCGGCAAGGCGCGAGGAGGCGCGTACCTCTTTCACGCTATCGCCGAGCGTAGCCTTGATCTTATCGAGCAGCGGCTTGAGTTCCTCGGTCTTCTCCGCAGTAGACTCGTCCTTGAGATCGTCGCTGGTGGAGGATCTGTTGACGGCCTTGAGGTCGATCTCGCCGTACTTGGGTACGGAGGAGAAGACGATCTCGTCGATATCGTCGTCGAGGATCAGAACCTCGATCTCCTTCTTCTTGTAAATCTCCAGCAGGGGCGAGTTGCGGAGCATGCTCTCTGTGCCGCCGGTGATGTAGTAGAGCGCGCTCTGCCCAGGCTGCATGCGCTCTTTGGCCTCGGCGAGCGAGGTGAGCCCCTCGGCCTTGGTGGACTTGAAGCGCACCAGATCGAGGAGGGTTTCGCGGTTGGCAAAGTCGCCGTACACACCCTCCTTGAGCGGACGGTTGTACTCGGCGACGAACTGCGTGTACTTGTCCTTGTCGTTTTCGGCGATGTTCTTCAGCTCGGAGAGGATCTTTTTGACGCTGGCGGTCCGGATGCTGGTGAGCACCTTGTTCTGCTGCAGAATCTCGCGCGAGACGTTGAGCGGTAGGTCTTCCGAGTCGATCACGCCGCGGACGAAGCGGAGGTACTGCGGGAGCAGCTCCCTGGAGTCATCCATGATGAAGACGCGCTTGACGTAGAGCTTGATGCCGCCCTTGTAGTCGGCCTGGTACAGGTCCATGGGAGCCTTGGCCGGGATGTAGAAGAGCGTGGTGTATTCGAGCGTGCCTTCGGCGCGGGTGTGGAACCAGAAGAGCGGGTCCTCCCAGTCGCCCGTGATGGACTTGTAAAACTCCTTGTAGTCCTCATCCTTGAGCTCGGACTTGGGGCGCTGCCACATGGCGGAGGCGGCGTTGACCTGCTCGGTGACCCGCGTCTTGACGGACTCCTTCTTCTCGGCGTTCCACTCGCTCTTGTCGTAGGTCAGAAAGATGGGAAAGGCGATGTGGTTGGAGTACCTCTTGACGACCTCCTGCAGACGGAAGGAGTTGGAGTACGCTGCGCCCGCTTCGTTGAAATGAACGACCACCGTGGTGCCCGCGGCGGAGCGGGCGTGGTCGCCGGTCGCCTCTTCCATCTCGAAGCCGGTCTTGCCGTCACTGGTCCACTTCCAGGTCTTTGCATCGTCGTCGCCGGCCTTGCGGGAGAAGACCTCGACCTTGTCGGCAACCATGAAGACCGAGTAGAAGCCAACGCCGAACTGTCCGATAAGGTTGGAGTCCTTCTTCGCATCGCCGGAGAGCTGGGCGAGGAAGTTCTTCGTTCCGGAGCGAGCGATCGTGCCGAGATGAGCGACGAGATCTTCCTCATTCATGCCGATGCCGGTGTCGGTGATCGTGAGGGTCTTCTTCGCTTCGTCCAGTTCGAGGTCAATGCGCGCCGGCTCGATGCCGTTGCCGACCAACGCCTTGTACTTGTCGTCGACCAGTGTGAGGTGACGAAGCTTATCGAGCGCGTCGGAGGAGTTGGAGATGAGCTCGCGGAGGAAGATGTCGGGGTGAGAGTAGAGCGAATGAACGATCAGGTGGAGGAGCTGGCTTACTTCAGTCTGGAACTGTTGCTTGGACATATCGTCTTCCATTATCGCCAAAAACGGCGGCAACGTGAAGATGGGGATGGTTCGCTTTGCTGGAACCGAGGTTCAGAGACTGCGCGCAACTAAAAATAGCTTTGAGCCCGGACGCCTTATACACATCGGCGTTGCGCAGCGCGCCATGGAAGATGAAGCCTTGGGGCAGGCTGTCAGGAAAGATCGCAGAACAGAGCAATTTTCCTGTAGGCGGTTTGCGACACCTCGGCGTCCATGGGAGTTTGCCCCAATGAAAACGCCACCGCGCGACCTCTCCGGGACGCCCATCAACAGGAAAACTGCTCCAGGAGTCGGCGACTGCATCTTTGCCTCACGTGAATGGATTCTCAATCAGCGGCGTCCCTTCTATGCCGAAGTTCCACGCGAAACGAGATGATATTTGCGGGCAAGCCATTGACTTCATTACGGTTAGGTCGAAATAAGGCAATTTCTGTGTACCCATGGAACTGCCAACTTTCTCTTGACTTGTGGCCTTTTTCTTGCAGAATCATATTGGGTATCAACCCTTTCAACTTACGCACGAATTGGGAGCAAACCGCTTGTAGACATAGGAGTTACTCAAGAATTAGAGTTGTACCCAGTAGCCGGATAGCCGATTTCACACTATCCATTGCCGAATCAACGCATTACCTTATCCACGCCCGTGGAACTTCGGTCTACGAGGGCGGATCAAGCAGCGTTCAATGTGTTCATCCGGTTCTTGTTCGTAGGCTCCGGCGGCATGCCGCCGGAACCCGGAACATGCTAGAAGTTGAGCTTCAACGCAAACTGAATAATACGAGGGTTACCCACCGTGGAACTGATCACGCCGAAGGTCGATGCGGACGTGATTGCGTTGCCCGGATTGGCAAAGTTTGCAAAGTTCAACACATTGAAGAACTCGGCGCGAAATTGGGCGTCGATTGTCTGGTGAACGGGTATTTCTTTGATGAGCGAAAGGTCGAGATTCCTCTCGAATGGTCCGCGCAAGATGTTCCGCCCGGTGTCACCAAAATAGTCGCCGGAGGACGCGAAGGCCGCCGTATTGAAATAGGCGTTCAGACGGCTTTCGGTCGAGCCGCCGCGCTTTGCGGTCGCAACCGAAGCGCCCGGTGCAAAGTTCGCTTGGCTGGTAGTCACACCGTAGTAAGCTGCGCCGGCATCGTCAATGATGCTATACGGCAGCCCCGATTGTGCCGTGCCGATTCCCGCGATCTGCCATCCATTCACAATTTGCTCGCCCAACCCTCCATCGGTCCAGGAAAAGTTTAGCTTGGGAATGGTATAGATTCCATTCACAATGAACACATGGGTCCGGTCAAAGTCGGACGGTCCCCAATCCTGGCTGATGTTGGTCTGGTTCTGGCCGAAGCCGTTGAAGGTGGTCCCGTCGGCGGCGTCTGTCGTGTCATCGAGGGATTTTGAATACGTGTAGGAGACCATGAACTGCAGCCCGTGGCTCATGCTCTGCAGATCGCTTAGCTGCAGCGAATTGTAACTGGAGCTGGCTTTGGTCTGCAGGTAGGTCAACCCCGTCGGTGAAAAGCCAATGTAGGGAACGCGAAGCGAAGCATTCGCAGCGGTGTTGGTCGTATAGCCATTCACCGGATTGGCCGCACTGGCGAGAATCGCCTGATTCACCATCCTTTCGTTAGGCAATGCCACTCCACGGGTTCCCACGTAGCCGACCTCGACGATGTTGTTTTGGATAGGCGAATATTGCACGTTCAATCCCCACTGCTCAATGTAGGGCGTGCGGAAAGTCGGATCGATATCGTTAATGGCCAATGCCGGGCTGGCGTTGGTGTACGGGGGCGAATAGATCTTCGGAACCACGGGAAATTGTGACGCGATAGGCAGGGTCGGAAACGGGCTCTGCAATGTGGCTGCGGCGTTCGCGGTGCCGGCCAGATCAGTATCTTCATAATTGGGCAGTGAAAGGGCCTCCAGCAGACCAAGCTGGTTCGATGGCCGATCCGCGGACATTCCGTATCCGGCGCGGATGTTGATCTTGGACCAGGGCTGGTAGGCCACTCCAATGCGCGGATCGTAGAGCACCTTATCATTGTTATAGGTAAGCGTATTGGAAGCCAGAGGAATGCCTGGAATGGGATGTTGCGTGTTGCCTTCCAGCACAAAGCCAGCTGACGTGGAACCTCCTGCCGGAGGTGGGCTGTACTGGCTCAGATAGAACGCGCCATTGCGGCCGTAGCGATCGACGGGCTGACCAATATATTCCACGCGCAGGCCCATATTGACGGTCAAATTCTGTGCCACCCGCCACGAGTCCTGCGCAAAGGTGGCGAAATCGGTAAGGCGGTCGTCGCGCTGCGCGACGCCGCTGGCCACGGTAGAACTGAAGATGTTGCTGTACAAAGTGCCGTTGCCACCAGACGATGTTGGGACGCCCGCCAGCCCAAGCAGAAAGTCCTGCATGGTCTTAAAAGTGATTGTTCCGCGCATGCGGTTATTCGAATAGTAGTCGTCGTCGTAGCGGATCCGCTGCGCGCCAAACTGCATTTGATGCTTTCCATGCGTCCAGTAAAGGGTATCGAAAAACTGCCAGTTGGTATCCGCATCCGCCTGATCGGCATTCACACTGTAGGCGAGGGTGAAGCTGCCGTCCAGCTCAATCTCGGGAATGTCGGGAAACTGTGTCGAGTTAAACCGCTGCATCCCGATGGAGGAGAGATCGAGCAGGTTCTGAAAGCCGGTGGTGCCGACAAGCCGGGAGACTCCCAGAATTGCCTGGTTTACCAGCGACGAGGAAAAAATGTGAGTGTCGGAGAGGCTATACAGACCGCTGCCGAACTGTTGTATGGTCCCGAAGCCAGGAACATTGGCGGCCGGAAACCCGTTGAATTGCGGCTGTACCGCATAAATGGACTTGAAAGAGAGGCGATTCGCCGAGGTAACCTGATAATCAACCGCGTCTACATACTGGTTTTCGTTGAAGGTTGAATTAACCGACGCTGCATAATTCACTCCTTTGGTATTGGTACTCTGGGGCGATGGAATTACATAGTTGCCGTTGGGAAATTTCAGATTGAGTAGAGCCAGGGCGACGGAACTAATATTGGAGCCATCGGTGGCTACCTGCGTTCCGCCTTCATAGCCGGCCTTGCCCCCAAACGCGGCGCCCAGCGTCTGTGCATTGCGCACTGATGGAATCACCGGCAGCGAGAGCGTTGACGAGCCGGAGACGCCATTGACTTGGCGGGTTCCCTGATAGGAAAAGAAAAAGAACAGCTTGCGGTGAATGACCGGCCCTCCGAAGGTGCCGCCATACTGGTTCTGGCGCAGTTCTGGCCGCGCCACACCCTCTTGGTTGAAGAAATAAAGGTTGGCATTCAGCGCATCGTTGCGCAGGTATTCAAAGATCGATCCATGAAACTGGTTCGTGCCGCTGCTCGTGATCAGCGAAATATTGGCGCCGCCGCTCAGGCCCGCATCTACGTCATACAATCCGGTTTGTACCTTAAACTCCTGTATCGCGTCGGGTGAGGGCGTGACAACGCTATTCGACGCGAATGCGTTATTGGCGGCGCTGTTGATGTGGATGTTGACGGCGTCGAGACCGTCAATATAAATGCCGTTGGATCCGGTGCGCGCGCCGTTGTCTGAAATGTCCTGCGTGCCTCGCCCGAGCGCCGTGGCATTATTCAGTGGTGCGCTAGTTCCCGGAGAAAGTGTGAGAATTTGGGTGAAGTTGCGTGTCGCCAGCGGGAGATCCCGTATGGCTTTACCGTTCACGACCCTGCCCAGCGTTTCGTCTTCCGTTTGCAGCTCGGTTCCTGTACTCACCACCGTCACCTGCTGGGTCATACTGCCCACCTGCAGTACGGCATTGACCGCGATGTGATCCGTGACGTTGAGCACCGTGATCTTCTTCAGCGGGGCAAAGGAGGGACGCGTAAAGTCAAGCTCGTAAGTGCCTGGTGGAAGCAGCGGAAATGCGTATGCACCGGCGTTATTGGTGGTTGTCTGGCGCCGCGCACCGGTTGCTGTCTCGTAAACAACCACGTTGACGCCGGGAATCACGGCTTTGCTCTGGTCAGTTACAGTTCCGCTGATGGTTCCGGTGGTCTGTGCCCAAAGCACTCCTGCGCCGGTGAGGAGCGCAGCACATAGCATCATCTTGATTATGATTTTCATGGCTTCAGATAACCTCATTGTTTTGGCTTTAGAGATTGTGCGAGAAAGGCGTAGATTTGGTTGCGTGAATTGACCGCGAGCTGCGTGTCGATGCGGTTGAAAAAGTGCCCGCCCGGTGCGTCTTGGTAGACATGAAGAACGAAGCTCCTGTGCGCTGCATTCAGCGCGGCAATCAAGGGTTTAATCTCGATGAACCGTACGACCGGATCGCTAGTGTTGGCCTCCAGCAATAACGGTTTTTTCAGTTGCGCCGCGTAATACACAGGAGAACGGCGTAAATACTGTTCCTTGTCCTCATCCAAGGTTTTTCCAATGCTCGCGGCCATAGCAAGCCGGTATTTTTTAGTGACGTAGGACATGCGGACCACAAGATCGCTTACCGGATCACCGGCAAACGCGCAAGCGTATAGGTCCGGGTGCTGAAAAATATTCATGAGAGAGATCATGCCGCCATGACTCCAGCCCACCAGGCCCACCCGCTTGGGGTCGATGAAGGCATAGCGCTCGACCATCCAGTTGCGCGCGCGCACAACATCGTCGTTCTCCGTGGCGCCGTAGTCCATGGCGTTTTCATAGGCCTCGCCGTAGCCGGAGCTGCCGCGATATTCGGGTGAGATGACGGGGTAGCCCTGCTCCAGCAGCTCGCCGATGATGCGCGCCGAGTTGTCCGGGCCGCCGGTCAGCGTGCTGCCGTGTACGCCACCGTGGATAAACACAATCAGCGGGTGTTTTTTGGAGCGATCCAGCGACTTGGGAATGAAGGTATAGGCATAGAGCAGCATGGGTTGCCCATAGTTGGCTGCTGACGGTCTCAAATGGCCGTCGGGCAGTCCGGTATAGACGATCTTCTCGACTTCGGCGATATCGCCTACCTTGTTTTGCCAGGCAAGATCGTCGATTGCTTTGCTGATTTCTTGCAGCTCGTAGTGGTTGTTGGGAGGAGTTGTTTCTATGACGCCACCGTCATGGACACCGCCGTCACGGACCCCGCCGCTCGGAGCTGTGACTCCACCTGAGGTTGCGGCGGTGGTCTGCGCCTGCGCCACCAACCTGGCACCGGCCAGCAGCAACAAACACAACGCAAACCGCAAAGCCAAGCGGATTGACTTCTCAAAAATTGTCATCTTATCCAACCTTCCTTCAAAGACATTTGCTGCGTGCGGCTTGGAAACGATCTCGTGCCGCTTGATTTACAGGCCGTGTCAGGTCTGCAGTTCGATGGCGTTATGACCTCGTCCGGCCAGCGTCATGACGATGGCGAGACAGAAGACGACGGCCGCCGAAATCGACATGGCAATGGAATAGGAGCTGTTTCCGGCCAGCGTGGCTTCGAGAAACGGAAGGCCGCCGGCGATGAGCACGCCGATCTGGTTGCCGAGTCCGGGCAGCGTGCCGCGCACAGCGTCCGGGCTCAGTTCAGCGACATAGGCGGGGACCACTCCCCAGGCTCCCTGCACAAAGAACTGCATGAGCACCGCGCCGAGCACCAGCAACCCCGGTGTCTGCGCAAAGGCCCACAACGGAATGCAAAGCAACGCCCCCGCAATGGCGGAGACCATAGCGCGGCGGCGGCCGGTACGGTCGGAGATCCAGCCGATCAAAAGGCCACCGAAGATGGCGCCGAGCACCGAGATTGCGGTAAGTTCGGCGGCCTCCTTGCCCGTAATGCGCCACTGCTTGCGGAGAAATGTGGGGTAGAGATCCTGGGTGCCATGCGAGATCATGTGCATGGACATCATGAACACGATGAAGTACCCAAGGAGCTTCCAGTGCGAGCGGATGGCTCGGCCCAGGCCCCGGAAACTCGATGCATGGTGCTGAATCCAGGCCTCGGACTCGGTGACGCGCAGTATAACGAGCGCTGCTACCGCTAGTGCGGGAATGCTGCCAAGGTAAAACAGCGGCCTCCATCCATACTTGGGGTCGATAAAGAAGTACGCTCCCGCGGCCAGCAGGAAACCGAGCGAGTATCCCTGCTGCAGGAGGCCGGATAGAACTCCCCGATAGCGAGACGGCACCTTTTCCATGGCAAGTGAGACACCAACCCCCCACTGACCGCCCATGACGATGCCGAAGAGCGCTCGCAGGAGAATGAACATGGTGAAGCTGGGCGCAAAGGAGCAGGCCAGTTCGATGACCGCAAAAAAAACCAGATTGGCGACCATTGGAACCCGACGGCCGTAGCGGTCGGCTATGCTGCCGAAGAGAAATGCGCCTATCGGACGCAAAGCCAGCGTGGCCCATGCCGTGAGCGCCATGTGCGGGATCGACTTGCCAAACGTTCTGCCTATGTCAGCCAGCGAAAGGATGACAAGAAAGAAGTCGAAGCCATCCAGCGTCCAGCCGGCCATACCCGCGACGAAAGCGCCGAGCCATGGTCCGGGCGACGGCGGCGTCGAGGAGACGTACGACGCGGTGATCGAGGAAGCCTCGAAGGAACTGTCGGATATGAGCGGCGGTCGCGGCAAGATTTCTCCGGTGTGAAGCCGGCGATCACGGTGGGCGCCCATGCGCCCGGCGACCAAAGACCGGGAACTTCAAACCGACGCGAATCCTAGGAGCCGATGACGAAAACTGTCCTCAAGAAGTTCTAAAAAAAAACTAAATGCTGATTACAGAAGACTAAGGTCAGGCATCGTCAACAACTTGACGCTGCCTGACAGGATGAGATTGCTCTCAGGGCTTGATGTGGCTGAGCAGTAGCTGGAAGGATGGATCGGAGCGAACGGGGTCAAGTGAGGGATCGACGCGGGCATACACCATGGACGTGGAATGGTCCTGAACAGCCTGGGCAAGGGCGGTAACGGCATCGGCGTCGCGGCCCAGTCCTATAAGTACAAGCCCCCGGCTGATGGGCGGAACATAGTTCGTGGCCGAGCGGCTGCGGAGTTCGGTGAGAAGCCGTATTGCCGCGTCTCGATCTCCGGCATGGGCTTCGGCGTCGCCGAGCAAGCCCTCGACCCACGGGTCATGATCGCCCGAGAGCGCGACCGCCCGGGTAAGGTTTGCGATCGCGGCATGATAGTCGCCGGTGGCCAGCTCGACCATTCCAAGCCTGGTGCGGGCGCGGACGAAGTTGGGATCAAGCTCCAGCACCTTGTTGAGCGCGGTGGTGGCGGCGGGGTAATCGCGGCTAAGATAGTCGACCCAGCCCACGTTTGTTCCGATAATGAGCGAGAGCGGATCGAGCGTGTGGGCGCGATGAATCTCATACAGCGCCTGCGGAAACCGGCCCATGGCGGCCAAATCCAACGCATACCAGTGGTGTGCGGTGGCGTAGTTGGGATTCAGCTGTATGGCCCGTTCAAACTCGCTCTCGGCAGCGGTAAGGTTCCAGTCGGTGAAGAAGTAGATCATGCCTAGAGAGGCGTGGGGTTGGGCGAGCGTAGGGTCAAGCTGGATGGCGGAGAGCGCCGCGGAGCGGGCGGCAGCGTTGGCGTCGCTGCCCGGCTCAAAGGAAAAGGAGGCCAACAGAGCATAGGAATCTGCAAGACCTGCGTAGGCGGGCGCGTAGTTCGGGTCGGCAGCGATAGATTGGCGAAAGCTGTCTGTGGCTTTCTGCAGGCCTGCTACGGTGCGCTGGTTCCAGAAGTAGCGGCCGCGCATGTAAAGCTGATAGGCGGGGTCATTGGTGACTTGAAGAGGGGATGCGGGACGCGGCGGTGAGGCGATGGCGCCCAGTCGCTGGAGCTCGCCCGCGACGGCCTGACCGGAGGTCTGCTCCAGTTGCGCGAGAGCGTTGGGTCCGCTGTGAAAGCTGCGTTGCCAGAGGGTTTTACCGCTACGCACACGAATGAGCTGAAGGTTCAAGGTACTGTGAGTTGTTGTAGTTGCGATCGTTCCAGTAAGAACCGCGTCCACCTCCTGCTCACGTCCTGCTTCAACCGGATCGACGTGCTGGCCCATGGAGTAACGCAGCACGGAGCTAGTGGGCCGCACGACAAGCTCGTCTCCCAGCCGCGAGATAAGGCCATCGGTCATGCCCAGCAGGACGACCTCGTTCGGCCTTTGCGTGGCGCCGTCTTCCGTAGCTAACCTGTCGGAGTTCCCCGCGAGCGCACTTGCTCGCTGAGCTGACGCGTCTGCAGTGAACGGCAGAACCGCCAGCGTGCGGATGGGTGCGCTCGGCAGCAGCAGCTTCCAGTACCCGAAGGCGAGAACGGCAACTACGATCAGCAGCAACAGGACCAACGACCAGGGAAGAGAACGCGTGGAAACCGATGAGGCCGTGTCCTGAGCAGAGGCGTCAGGCGTTTGCGATTGGCCGGTTGCGAGTTGGACGCCGGAGGGCTGGGGCAGAGTGCGGACGGCGGGCTCGATCTCCCGCACTTCGGCGATAAACCGGTAGCCACGCCGGGCGACCGTCTGGATGTAGTGGCGGTCGTGTGGATCTTCATTGAGAGCGCGCCGAAGCGTGGAGATGGCGACCGTAAGATTGGCCTCTTCGACAAAGGAGTCGCGCCAGACGGTATTCAGCATCTCTTCCTTGGTGATCAGAGATCCCGGCTTCTGAACGAGCAGCAGAAGAGCGTCAAAGGCGCGGCCGGGGAGCGGTACGTCTTTTCCGCCCTGGCAGAGCTGGCGGTTGGCGGGGTCGAGCCGGAAGTCAGCAAATTCGTATAGCGTGCGCGAGAACGACGGCGTGCTCTCGCTACCGCGGGCATCGGAGACCGAAGATAGCACGAAGGACGTACCCGAACTGGCTTGCGTCGATGGCATGAATATTTAAACAGTTATCTTACCATAGCTGATTCACCATTGGCTTACAGACCGGAAATAGCATAAAGACGCGCATTTGCAACCTTCTCAAGAATTGCTGAGGGACTGCGGCAACAGCGGCACAGCCTTTACGCTACCCCGCTTCTACCTCCGAAGGCAGTTTTGTTTTGGGCGGGCACCAAACCACGGGATTGTGCTGCTTGCGATACGTTTCCTTCTGAAGTTCCCGCCGATCAGAGCATTTTCAGCGCAACGCGATGCCTCGGCCTTCATGGGCATCTGCCCCAATGAACAAGCCGCTGCACTCCCGTTCCAGTATCCCCAGCAACAGGAGAATTGCTCCACTGCGCGCTCTCCTCCGAATATCCATCAACCTTGAAAATGCTCCAGTACCGTGCCTTCACTCTAACGACGAACGGCGGGACCGGGATTCGACAAATCGTCTCATGAATCTTGGCTCTTGCCATGCTTGAAGTAATTCGCAGAAAAGCATCCTGGGACTTCGGCAGAGCGCCCTCCTGCCGCGTTGCCACAATGGCGGTGAGGAGTACTTGGAAGGCGCTTTCGCCAGTCTGCGTCTTCTCACTTTGATTCTGCAGCACTCCTGCCGGATCGAACGTGCCTGTCTTCAGCAGCCGGAAAACCTGTCCGTAGCAGCGACCAGAGCACGCGTATTAGGCGGATCGGATGCGCTGTGGCCAGCGTCGGGCGAAATCACCAGATCGGCCTCGGGCCATGCCCGGTGCAGCGCCCAGGCACTCTCCATGGGACAGACCACATCATAGCGTCCCTGCACGATCACGCCCGGGATCGAACGAATCCGTGCGACGTTGCGCAGCAACTGGTCGTCGCTTTCGAAATAGCCCTTGTTGACAAAGTAGTGGGCCTCGATGCGCGCGAAGGCGAGGGCGAACTCGTCCTCTTCGTAGTGGCTGGTGAAGGTGGCGTCAGGCAGCAGCTTCGACGTAGCTCCCTCCCATCCGCTCCATATCTTCGCCGCGGCCAGCCGCACCGCTGCATCCTCGCTGGTCAAGCGACGGTAGTATGCCGTGAGCAGATCGCCTCGCTCGGCTTCAGGGATGTGCGCCAGGTACGGTTCCCAGGCATCCGGGTAGAGGATCGAAGCGCCGCGCTGGTAGAACCACTCGATCTCCTGCCGGCGCAGCAGGAAGATGCCCCGAAGAATCAGCTCGGTGACGCTCTCCGGATGAGTTTCGGCGTAGGCCAGCGCCAGCGTCGAACCCCAGGACCCGCCAAAGACCTGCCAACGCTCGATGCCCAGGTGCACGCGGAGTCTCTCGATGTCCTCCACCAGGTCCCACGTAGTGTTAGCCTCCAGCGACGCGTAGGGGGTGCTCTTGCCGCAGCCGCGTTGGTCGAAGCAGATGACACGGTACTTTTCGGGGTGGAAGAAGCGGCGCTGTCTGGGATCGGAGCCTCCGCCCGGACCTCCGTGAAGAAACACGACCGGCTTGCCGGCGGGATTGCCGCTCTCCTCAAAAGAAAGCTCGTGCAAGGCCGAAACCTGCAGATGGCCTACGTGAAAGGGTTCGATGGGAGGATAGAGCCAGGTAACTGGATCTTTCAGCGTGGAGACCGGCAAACACACATTGGACATGACAATACAGTGTACCGCCAGCATTCGGCCGATCATCCCTCCGTGTTTTCCCTAATCGAGCGATCTATTTACCTTAACGCCACCGACCCCAAGCGGCAGTGTTCGAGGTTGTGAGTGAAGATTACCCCCGGACATTGCTGAAGCTGGGAGAAGCGTTTTTAGCGCCAACGGCGCGACAGATACCAGCCCAGGCCAACCGGGGCCCCCAACGAGTGCTTCTGATCGTTGGCGTGGAACCCGGGCCCCAACGAGCGCTTCTGATCGTTGGCGTGGAACCCGGGCCCCAACGAGCGCTTCTGATCGTTGGGGTGGAACCCGGGCCCCAACGAGCGCTTCTGATCGTTGGGGTGAAATCGGCTGGGTTAACGTCACGCCTCTCAGGCGATGCGCCTCTTCACTCTGCTATCCTCATCTCCTGACGGCGTTTTTGCTGAAGCGCCGCGCTCGCGTCCTTGAGTCTTAGCCAAACAGGAGAATCCTCATGAAGAAAAATCTGATCTTCGGCCTGGCGATCTCTGCCGCACTCTGCACACCCGCTCTCGCTGCCCTCAAACCAGGGGACCACGCACCCGAGTTCTCCGCCCCCGCCTCTCTGGCGGGCAAGCAATTCCTTTTCTCGCTGCGAGCCGCGTTGGAAAAAGGCCCCGTGGTCGTCTACTTCTACCCGTCCGCCTTCACCGGAGGCTGTGACCTCGAGGCCCACGCATTTGCCCAGGATAAGGGCCAGTTCACCGCCGCCGGCGCCACCATCATTGGCGTCTCGGAAGATAGCATCGCACGCCTCAATCAGTTCTCCGCCGATCCCAAATACTGCGCGGGCCGTTTCCCCGTCGCCTCCAATCCAAGCGGCAACATCGGCGCTTCCTACGGCGTGACGGCCTCCCCCGGAGGGCCCGGCATGAAAGACGTGCGCGGCGTTGTCATCGACCACGGTTTTTTTGACCGCACAACCTTCGTGATCGGCAAAGATGGCAAGATCGTTGCGGAGTTCTCTTCCCAGGCAGATCACTTAACGCCCCCTGAACATGTGCAGAAGGCGCTGGCGGTCGTGCAGCAACTTGCCCGCAAGTAATCGTTCGCCGGCGCATCACCGTAGAGCATTTTCAGTGTAGGTGTACCCGACGGCTCGACGTTCATGGGCGTTTTCCCCCAATGAAAACGCCACGGAACACCCTTCCGGCATACCCGGCAACAGGGAAATCGCTCCGCCGCACGCCCTCTCCGGGGTGCCCATCAACACTGAAAATGCTCTGATCCATCGTTCGGGTTTGGCGGTGTGCGCTCAGGCGATGGAAGTCCGGCTACTCCGCCTCAGGCAGCGCCCCACATGCAGAGCTTCCATTGCCGAAGATATAGTTGGTACACCATCATTGGGTGGAGCACCGTTGCTGTCGATCGAACTCCGGCCGGAGAAAAGTTCTCCTGACCGCAGGCCTACGGAACGAGGATTGCCCTGTGAGACCATGTGTTACCCCTCCAATGTTGATCAAGGGCCGGGAATTTGGCGGCCCCAGGCCCCTCTTTTGCGTGCCGCTCGTGGCCAGGGAGTGGGATGAGTTGGCTGCACAGGCCGAAGTAGCTCATCGTCTCGGCCCGGATCTCGTCGAGTGGCGTGCGGATTTCTACGGGGACCTGACCGCCGAGACTCTCGTTGACGCAGCGCGTCGATTGCGCCTGTTGCTCGATCGCGAGCTCATCGTCTTCACGCTGCGCATCCCTGAAGAGGGAGGCCATCAGTCGATGAGCCAGGCCCACCGGGCATTTTGCCTGGATTCCGTCATGCGCTCCGGGTATGTCGATATCGTCGACGTTGAACTGTCGAATGGACCGGATTTTTTAAGGACCGTCCTCTCCACGGCCCACGCTCACGATGTCCGCGTCATCCTCTCATTCCATGATTTTCAGACCACCCCGAACAACCATGCGATTCTCGAAACCATCTCCGCCATGGTCCATCAGGGGGGAGACATCGCCAAGGTCGCCTGCATGCCGCAAGATCCCGCCGATGTCTTGAGGTTGCTGCAGGTAACGCTGGCTGCGCGGAAAGCGTATCCTGCAACCCCGCTGTGTACGATATCGATGGGAGCAATGGGCTGCCTGAGCCGCGTCGCAGGATTCTTGTACGGTTCCGATATGTCCTTCGTGGTTGGCCAGGAGTCATCCGCCCCCGGCCAAATCCCGATTGCGGAGGCCAGAGCCTTCAGCGAAACACTCCTTCGTTACGCATAAGACGACT
>JABEBX010000599.1_pt1 | contig 14651 bp, 17 predicted proteins | sample 7245971 | NCBI WGS metagenome assembly JABEBX01 (sample SAMN14506365, study PRJNA622280) | hot springs metagenome | biome: hot spring [ENVO:00000051]|acidic hot spring [ENVO:00002120]; feature: spring [ENVO:00000027]|sediment [ENVO:00002007]; material: sediment environment [ENVO:01001048]... | reverse complement strand
TGCCCGATCATCGACGTGCTGGAGCGTGACTGACCACCTCCGGCTTTCCCTTGCCAGGGCTTAAGTCGGTTGGCTGTTCCATTGCTCCCCGAACCCCAAGTTCGAGCCGCAACGGCGCTACGCCACCCTGGTGGCGCTGGCCATCGAAGGCATGGCCACCGTCACTGACGAAATCATCGACCTGCACGACCGTATCCTCGGGAAGCTGTTCAACGCAGCCAAAAACAAGCATCAGCAGCAGTTCCAGGCGTCCGGCAAAGCCATCAACGCCAAGGTGCGCCTGTACGGCCGCATCGGCCAGGTGCTGATCGACGCCAAGCAATCGGGCGGCGACCCGTTCGCCGCCATCGAGGCCGTCATGTCCTGGGACGCCTTCGCCGAAAGCGTCACCGAGGCGCAAAAGCTCGCGCAGCCCGATGACTTCGATTTCCTGCACCGTATCGGCGAGAGCTACGCCACCTTGCGCCGCTACGCGCCGGAATTTTTGGATGTGCTCAAGCTGCGGGCAGCGCCCGCCGCCAAGGACGTGCTCGATGCCATCGAGGTGCTGCGCGGCATGAACACCGACAACGCCCGCAAGGTGCCCGCTGATGCTCCGACCGATTTCATCAAGCCGCGCTGGCAGAAGTTGGTGATGACCGACGCCGGCATCGACCGGCGCTACTACGAGCTGTGCGCACTGTCGGAACTCAAGAACTCGCTGCGCTCGGGCGACATCTGGGTGCAGGGATCACGCCAGTTCAAGGACTTCGAGGACTACCTGGTGCCGTCCGCGAAGTTCGCCAGCCTCAAGCAGTCCAGCGAACTGCCGCTGGCCGTGGCCACCGACTGTGACCAGTACCTAGACGACCGGCTAACGCTGCTGGAGGCGCAACTTGCCACGGTCAATCGCATGGCAGCGGCGAACGACCTGCCGGATGCGATCATCACCGAGTCGGGCCTGAAGATTATGCCGCTGGATGCAGCCGTGCCCGAGACTGCGCAGGCGCTGATCGACCAGACCGCGATGATCCTGCCACACGTCAAGATCACCGAACTGCTGCTGGAGGTAGATGAATGGACGGGCTTCACTCGTCACTTCGCGCACCTGAAATCGGGCGATCTGGCCAAGGATAAGAACCTGCTGCTGACGACGATCCTGGCCGACGCGATTAACCTCGGCCTGACCAAGATGGCCGAATCCTGCCCCGGCACGACCTACGCCAAGCTGGCTTGGCTACAAGCCTGGCATATCCGCGACGAAACCTACTCGACGGCGCTGGCCGAGCTGGTCAATGCACAGTTTCGGCACCCGTTCGCCGAGCACTGGGGCGATGGCACCACGTCATCGTCGGACGGCCAGAACTTCCGCACTGGCAGCAAGGCCGAGAGTACGGGCCACATCAACCCGAAATACGGCAGCAGCCCAGGGCGGACGTTCTACACCCACATCTCCGACCAGTACGCGCCGTTCCACACTAAGGTCGTGAACGTCGGCGTGCGCGACTCGACCTACGTGCTCGATGGCCTGCTGTACCACGAGTCCGACCTGCGCATCGAGGAGCACTACACCGACACGGCAGGCTTCACCGATCATGTCTTCGCCTTAATGCACCTGCTGGGCTTCCGCTTTGCGCCGCGCATCCGCGACCTGGGTGATACCAAGCTGTTCGTCCCAACGGGTGAAGCCAGTTACGACGCGCTCAAACCGATGATTAGCAGCGACAAGCTGAACATCAAGGCGATTCGTGCCCACTGGGACGAAATCCTGCGGCTGGCCACCTCAATCAAGCAGGGTACGGTGACAGCCTCGCTGATGCTCAGGAAGCTCGGCAGTTACCCACGTCAGAACGGCCTGGCCGTGGCCCTGCGCGAGTTGGGCCGCATCGAGCGCACGCTGTTCATTCTGGACTGGCTGCAAAGCGTGGAACTGCGCCGACGTGTCCACGCCGGACTCAATAAGGGCGAAGCGCGCAATGCGCTGGCCCGCGCCGTGTTTTTCAACCGGCTGGGTGAAATCCGCGACCGCAGTTTCGAGCAGCAGCGCTACCGGGCCAGCGGCCTCAACCTGGTGACAGCGGCTGTCGTGCTGTGGAACACGGTCTATCTGGAACGGGCGGCGCATGCGCTACGTGGCAACGGTCATGCCGTCGATGACGCGCTGTTGCAGTACCTGTCACCGCTGGGCTGGGAGCACATCAACCTGACCGGTGATTACCTGTGGCGCAGCAGCGCCAAGATCGGAGAGGGCAAGTTCAGGCCGCTACGACCGCTACAACCGGCTTAGCGTGCTTTATTTTCCGTTTTCTGAAGCGCCCCCTTCTTGACGCAACCGCCACAGAGCGCCTTTTTGTGGATCAATAAGGGGTAGGTAGCCACACCGCCGAAAAAACCGCACCAAGGCCCGTTAAACGCGATTCATGGGCATTTCAGGGTGCCGCCCATCCCATCCCTTTCCTTTTGTAGACCGTCTTGGGTTGCGGGGGGAGCCGCCTTTAGGCGGGGGGCTGCTAGGCCCCCAGGGGGGCGAGGCGGCGAGCATCGCAGGCCCAAAGGGCCGAGAAGCGCAGGATGGGGGGACGGCAGTCCCCGCCGCCTGGGGCCGTCAAGCCGCAACGCGGCGTGATTTCCCCGCGCCGTAGGCGGGGGGACTGGATTAAAACGTCCGCAATGTTGTGACCTTATGGCCGAAGTTATTCACAGCCTGCTTTCCAAGGATAAACATCTTTTAAGGTTAAAAAAAGAATAAAAGGATAGGGGTCTGAAAATTGCGTTTTTCCCTTTATTTAACATTAGGTTAGCGAATTGACCCGCGACCTATTCCCCCTGACTTGGGCGTTCTAATGGGTGTTTCAGGCCATCTTTCGGGTGGTACAGGGGTCGCTTCGGAGCCTGTTAACGCCACCCGCGACCTATTCCCCCCGATTTTTCGGCGACCCGCGACCTATTCCCCCCGATTTTTCGGCGACCCGCGACCTATTCCCCCTGTCTTGCCGCTTGACCCGCGACCTATTCCCCCTGTCGAAGGTCTTGCCGCGACCTATTCCCCCTGCGACCTGCGACCTATTCCCCCTGTCTTGCCGCTTGACCCGCGACCTATTCCCCCTGTCGCACAGCACGTCATCGAGATTTGTCCACAGGTGCAACCAGGTTTATCGGTCATGCGCCTGGTCGAGCAGCGGCTTGAGGTTGTGCTGACCCTCGATGGAGGCGGGAATGGCCGATAACTTCGCGTCGCTCTGTCGGCGATTCGCCGCCTTCTGCTCGAGCACGAAATTACGCGACGGAAAAAGCGTGTAGGTCACATCCTCAAGCTTGGCACGTGGCCCGCGCTGCTCGGATTTCTTGATGACGGAGAGTGCCCCAAGGCCCTTGAGTTCTTCTAATGCCTCATCAAGCGCGGCCACAGCGTCCCGTTCCCGCGTGTAACCGCTCAGCAAGGCGCTGTCGCGCCGGATCGTGCTGTAACGCATGTCAAAGCTGTTGACCAACGCGGCCTGCGTGTACTTGAGGACAAGCTGCCCGATGAGCCAACGCGCAAGCTGTGTGCTGCAGCGCATGAGCCGCTGATAGTTGAACTGGCGATAGGTCACTAGGTCGATGCTTTGCGTCACCAAGGGGTGGAACTGCGCCGCCCATTTAGCATCCCGGTCGGCCTCGTAGTCCTTGCGCTTTATCCCCGTAAGCGCGGCCAAGTACGTCGAGCGTGCAAAAGCCTCATCACCGTCGTCGTTCGTCGCCACGATTTCGATGGCGCTCAGCGACAGAATATCGAGGCCCTCGATCAGCTCGTCATAGCGTAGGCTGTGGCCCTGCTGCTCCAGCTCCTTGCGAAGCTGATACAGCGAAAACCGTGCGCCACTGCGGTAGCTTGCGCGGTCGAAAAATCCTGCGTGCTGCTCGGCAGAAATTTTGCGCAGCGCGTGCTCGATGAGTTCTTCCCGCGCGCTCGGGTAGTAGCTGATGCGCTTGCCATCCTTGTCCTTGATCTGGGCGGGGTAGATCGCGACCATAAGCGGTCTGCCCCGGTAGTTGAAAGGCAGCTCCATCACTGGCAGGAAACCCTCGACGGTGCGCATGCCGTTCATGCGGCTACGCGACACCGCATAGCGCGGAATGCTGTCCCACAGGTCAACGACGTTCGAGAGGGCTTCCCGCTCATCGGGTGTGTTCGCTAAAAAGTCCTGAAATAGGTTGAGTTGCCGATTAACAAACGCATCGTCGGGCAGCGGCGCGACGTCCTTGCGCCGTGCATGCTTCTTCTTGGCTGCGCTGGTGTCTGTCATGCCCTCCCCCTGGCCTTTCAGTCGTTGCTGGCCTGCTGTGGAACCAGCCCGGCAATTTGGGGTTTGTGCCGGCGCGCTAGCACGGCATTGATACCCTCTGCGATGAGCGCCTGAACGCTGGTGCGCTCCTGGGCTGCTAAAACTTTCAATTCCGTCTGAACCTCGGGAGCGAAGTGCCCGCCGATAAGAACCCGGCCAGCGCGCGATGGCGGCACGGTTTTCACTGCGTGCGGCGCGCCAGATGTTGCTCCGGGCGCTGGCACAGCCTGCCGGGCCTGTTGCTTAAGCCCCTGTGAGAGCGGATTTGGCTTGGGCATAGCCGTGACCTCTATTGGTTAGTTGTTGTATTGTATACATGTATATATGCTGCGATTCTTCAGATGCCTTGCCCTTCGGCTCGAATTCCTGGGCAGTCTGTCCGATGTTCCCGGCGTGGCGATGCGCGGCTCGTAGGTGCAGGGTGATGGGGCACACCTCAAAGCCCTTGTCGGCGATGAAAGCAGCGGCATCCTGTCCTTCCTTGCCCTGCGTCGCGGCCTTGCTGACGACAAACGAGGCGCGGGGATCGCCCGCCAGTTTCAATAGGTCGGCCAGCTTTGGCAGAGTTTCGAGTGTGTAAAGGTGCGGCTCAACGGGAACCAAAACCAAGTCGGCGCGCCTAGCGGCCTCTACGGCGTCGGTTCCAGCATGGGGCGGTGTGTCAATCACTATGAAATCGACTCCCTGCCCCTTGGCCTGCGCTAGCGCGGCGTCTAGGCGCGTCGCGGGCGTAGCGACGACCCAAGGAAATTCAGCTTGGCGCCGGTCAGTCCATTGCGCTGCGGTCGCCTGCGGGTCGAGGTCGAACACTGCTGCTTTGCGCCCAGCTCGAGAAGCGGCGACGGCCAGCGTGAGAGCCAAAGTCGTCTTACCTACGCCTCCCTTTTCCGCCAACACGGCTACAACTTGGCATGTATTCATGTATACACCTATGCATGTTGCAATAGCTAAGTGTATAACAATAATTTTGCGGCGGCGCGCATCTCAACGCCAGGTTATCTCGGTTGCCTCACTTGCTCGCCTGGGACTGACCGAGCGCCCGGCCTCGATCAGAGGACGAGCGTGAGTAGCCCATGCGCATGGCGAATGCCCACCATCAAAAACATACGTTTGTGTAGTCATTTCACTACAATACACCCATGCAAATAGCCGGGTTCGATTGGGATGCTGGAAATTGGCCCAAGTGCGGCAAGCATGGCGTTTCCCGTGAAGCCATCGAACGGCTGTTTCTTGAAGGTCAGGCGCGCGTGGCCCCTGATCTCAAGCACACCTCTGCAGCCGAAAGCCGTCACATTGCGGTGGGCCGGGTGGATGGCCGCGCCATGTTTGTTGCGTTTGCTTTGCGGGGGCATTTCATCCGCCCGATTAGCGCCCGCTACATGCACGCCAAGGAGGCGAAAAACTATGAAGCGAGTCCCTGAGTTCAAGTCTGACGCGGAAGCCGAGGCGTTCTTGAATCAAGACCTGTCCGACCTGGATTTCAAACAGTTCCAACCTATGCGCTTCGAGGTGGCGAAGAAGGCCGCTGCCCTGAATATGCGCCTGCCCGCTGTTCTGTTGGATGCGGTACGCGCCAAGGCGAAGGCGAAGGGCATCCCTTATTCGCGCTATGTGCGGATGGTGTTGGAAGCCGACTTGCAGCGCAAGCGGTGATGTCGCAGACTTCTATGCTTGCGATGCCGCGCAATGCTTGGCGGCATCAAATCTGAAGTGCAACACCTTGCCATTGGGCAATGGTGCCGTCATCATCCATCACAAGGAAACCATGCCCACCTACGCCGAACTTCAAGCCCAGATTGCCCAACTCACTGCCCAGGCCGAAGTCGCCCGCAAAGCGGAACTCGCCGGAGCCATTGCCGAGATCAAACAGAAGATGGCTGAGTACGACATCACCCTGGCTGATCTTGGGAGCAAACGCGGCCATCCCACCAAGGGTGCGCCCGCCCCGATCAAGTATCGCCACCCGACCACGGGCCAGACCTGGACAGGACGGGGTAAGCATCCGCGCTGGCTGGCGGCAGAAATCGCTACAGGCAAGGACATCACGGCGTTTGCAATCGCCTGAGTCGCGTCGCACACTGTCGCAATACTCCGCTCAGTATGCGACTAGATCATGCGACAGTCGCGTCAGAGGGGGCGGCTCCAGCCTGCGGCTGTCGCACGAGTGTAAGAGTCGGTCGCGCTATCCAATCTGCGCGCCTGCAAGGCAGCGTAAAGCGCGGTTTTCCCAACCTTGAGGCGCGCGGCAGCCTCGCGCACGTTCAGCCCGTTGGCCACAAGCTCCCGCGCCCGCTGCAACTTGTCGGCAGTAACAACCGGCTTGCGTCCGCCCTTGCGACCGCGTGCGGCAGCAGCGGCCAAACCTGCCTTGGTGCGCTCGCGGATCAGGTCGCGCTCGAACTGGCCCAGCGCGCCGAATACGTGGAAGATGAGCCGCCCGCCCGGTGTCGTGGTGTCGATGTGTTCGGTGAGCGACTGGAAGCCGACGCCTCGACCCTCCAGATCGCTGACCGTCTCAATCAGATGCGGCAGGGAGCGCCCGAGCCGATCCAGCCGCCAGACGACCAGTACATCGCCCTCGCGCAGATAGGCCAGCGCCTCGGCCAGTCCGGGGCGATCGGCCTTGGCCCCGGATGCTGTGTCCTCGAAAACCCGCTCACAACCCGCCTTGCGTAGCGCATCCGTCTGCAAGGCGGTGTCCTGTTCCGCCGTCGAGACCCGCGCATAGCCAATCCGTGCCATTGCTGCCCTTTTGTCCGTTATTCCGTCCGCCTATCTTAATGTCCGACAATCCGTTCAACAAGCCCGCTGTCGGACAATGTCCGGCATGGCCGGTTAAGGATCGTTTGACGGACAGGACGGCGCAACGGGACAGCGAACCGGCTTAAGCCGCAACCGCCGAAAATTCCGTCAGGCGGTTCTGACCTCATTGAGCAGGTCGGGGTGACGATCCAGCAGCTTGAACAGCTTGACCAAGGCCAGCGGCGGCTTGGTCTTGCCATTCTCATAGCGTGAGAAGGCATTGACGCCACCGCCGAACAGTTCGGCGGCTTGTCGCTGGTCCAGATCGAGCTTCCGGCGCACCTTGGCAATGTAGTCAGGATCGACGTAGGCGGCATTCACCTGGCGCTGGAACAGGCCGACCAGTTCGCTGTAGCGGTCGCCGTGTTCACGGTTCAATACCACTTCACCGCAGGCCGGGCAAAAGTCTCCCGTCACTGCCGGAATGATGGTGTTTTCGCCCTTGTAGATGTAGGGCATATCGCGCGTGTCGTGGATCAATTCCGCCGCGCCGCAGCATGGGCATTTCATGGTCATAGCTCCTTGAAGGAAACGATCAGCACGTCATCAATGACGGTCAGCTTCAGGTACACCTCATCGCCGTTTGCTGTCTTGGTGCGGTACACATCCTGCCAGACGCGATGATCGGCATGTGTCGTCATGCTCTTGTAGAAGTCGGCGGATGTGAGCGCCAGAACAACAGCGCACATTCCGGCCAGATCGTTGATGCCAAGCTCACGTGCTCCATTAAAGGCGCTTGCCGTGGCTCTGACCTGACCGACCTCGATCAAGGTTTTGACGACTGACAGCTTGCAGTGTGGGGTGCCTTTTTCCATGCGGCCATTATAACCTAATAGGTGAATTTGTCTAATGGGTTAATGCCGGAAATTCCTGGGGTTCCGGCATGACGCATCGTGCAGGGGAGTTTTGTGCAATTCCGACCCTTTGCGGCGCTTCGTGCATAGGACTGCTGACGCAGCCCGTTCAGAAGTCAGTTGCACACGGAGCGGCAAGCCTCGTGAACCGGTGCGGTCGTCTCCTGAAAATGACAATGGCGCCAGTCAGGCGATACGCCTGCCTGCGGACTGCCGGTTCGAGGGGACGGAGGTCTATGTCCACCGAGATCCAGTGACCGGAGACGTCACCTTGTCGTCCCAGCCGGGGATGCACGTCTGGGACCGGCTGTTCGCTGAGATGCGTACTCTTGATGTGCATGTGCCAGAGGCTTTCATGGCAGAGCGCCCCATGAATACCCCTGAGCCGGAGCGCGGCCTGTTCGAGGATGTGGCGTGATGCGCTTTCTGCTCGATACGGACGCGGCCAGCTACATTATCAAACGACACCCCCCTGAATTTCTGGAGCGATTGCGGCAGATTCCACCAACACAGGTGGGTCTGTCGGCCGCCACGCGGGCAGAACTGCTCTATGGTCTCAAACGGCTCCCTGAGGCGCATCGTCTGCACCAGGTTGTGCATGCTTTTCTCAACATGGCGCAGATCCTCCCGTGGATAGCGTCTGCGGCAGACTGGTATGCGGACATTCGCCATCAGCTCACGACAGACGGACAGCCGATTGGCAATATGGACATGATGATTGCCGCGCATGCGCTGGCGATCGGTGCAACGCTTGTGACCAACAACACCCGCCATTACGCGCGCATCAGGGCACCTCTTGTTCTGGAAAACTGGGGAAATGACACCGCACCACTGTCGTAAACCAAGGATTGTGCTGCCTTCCTCAAGGTCGGAAAAACCGCGCCCGACGCCGCCCTGTGGGTGGTCCGTTCTGACGTTTATGGAGGGCACGCCATGGCGTCATGACGGCGCGTGTTGAAAAGAGGAAATCGCCACGGATGCAATATTTTGTTTCAGATATTCGGCACGAAACAGGAACTTATCCGCGTTTCAGCCAAAGAAATGTCAACCTTGTCTTTTATGATGACTGCGTTTGCCGTGTGCCATGTGTGACACGGAATGCAATCCATACCGGCACAGGATCGTTCCGATGTACCGTTTCCCCAAAAATTTGCTCGCCGCCCTTCTTGCATTGCCTCTTGCTGCTTGCGGAGGAGGAGGGGGGGGAGGAAGTGGTACTACAACGAGTCATGGATCGTCCCCGTCCAATGCGCAACAAATCCTCTTTGCTGGCCAGCAGCCGTCGGCCAATGCCAACCTAGCCACCAATGCAGCTGTCAATGAGGTCATTTATGCCGCAGGGACAGACAACTTGCAGCGACTCGGAACGCTGAGCCTTAGCGGCGGTGCCGCTGTCACAAACTATCTGTACGACCCGTCTCAGCAGTACATGTACTTTCAAGGCGCTCCTGCAAGTGCCACCACTGGGGGCAGCACCCCTGTCGGAATTTATAACCTTGCAACCGGAGCGCAATCCAGCCAGACCCTTTCCAACCCCTTGATGGGGGAGGCTGTAGATAGCAGCGGCAACGAGTACATGTTCACCGGATTTGTTGGACAGCCCGGGTATCAGTCCTATCACGTGGGCTCCCAGGGTCAATTGACCGCCGCGGACGCATTTGATGTAAACGGCGTCAGCATGCCGACGAGTTTCGCGCAGGCCGCTCCGAATGAGGTACTCGTCGCCGGCGAGGCTGTGACGCCACAAAACGTCGAAGTGGGGCTCTATTCGATCGCAACAGACCCGAAGACACAGCAAAGCGGTTACTTGTCCTTGATCGGAAGTGCACAATCGATTAGTCCGCCGGTCGTTTATGGAAGCAGCGCCGCTTCGCTTCCTGAGGTGTATACCGGGACGGGATGGGGCAGCGCTTACGTCTATGCGGTGGACAGCCCAACCATGTTGTACGGCATGTCCTTGAACGCCAACTCGGGGTTGGGCACTCCCGTGGCCAACCCGGTCACCGGCGCCGTAGCCGGTATCGCTGCATCGACAACGGCCCATTACCTCTACACCAGCAGCCTCGCCGCCGGCCATACTGGATGCGTCATCAACGGGTACGCAACGAACCCCTCTGGACAACTCAGACCGATCAATCAAGGCAACCCGCTGTTTTCTCAACCGCAGGACGCGGTATGCGTCGTGCAATTCAATGGCCTGCCACAGAGTCCGGCCGTGATTGTCTCTGCGCTGGTGGTGTCACAGCAAACCGGGTCGGTGCAAACTGTGCTCTCGACGTTCTCGATCAATGCAGACGGCACCTGGTCGCCCACGGGCTCTACGACTGTGCCCATGCCCAAGCTCAGCAATCCCTTCGGGTCTGTTGACATGACGAATCAGCGATTCTTTATGCTCACCCCCAGCGGGATCAATGGTTGGAGCATCGCTCCCAATGGCGCGCTCACACCGATCAACAACGGCGCCCCTCTTGCGACACCCGACAGCAATATGGTGTTTTCGAATCTGAGCCTGCTTCCCAACGTCCCAAGCGCGTTGCAGTGACGGCCCTGCAGATTTTCATTCGGTGATTTCATGGATATTCAAACAATCGATCAGCAATACCAACAAACGCAACTCCAGGCTCAGCAGGTTGCCCAGCAGTTGCAGGGGCTTGCGACCAAGTTGCAGGCTGCCGCGCAGGCTGGCAACACCGATGCGCGCGAATGGCTCCTGGACTTGCGGGAAGTCGCCATGGCCATCCAGTCCGGGCAGGTCCAGATGGGGCAGCTCCTGCAAGCGATTCACGCCATGTGGCAGGGACAGGCTCAGGCCTACGCTGGCATACCCCCTCAGGCCTACACCACTCAACAAACCGCCCGCAGCGGGGTAATGCTGCAGCAAAACAGCCTGCTCGGCACACTCAATGGCTTTCTGGGCTCGGGCTTCGGGCGCGCCATGGAAATGGGCGCAGGCATGGGTCTGGGCGAAGATCTGATCAACAAAATTTTCTGACGCTGGGGCGCTGGCCTCAAAAGGAGTCCTGCTCCGGCAGGTCATAGGTGCAGGATCGGCTTGGTCAAGAAAGATGGCGATGTTCCGTGTGGTGGTTCAAGGCAGCCGCGGCGCTGCGAACGAATTTGTGTGCGAAGCGGAAAGCTGCCGCATCGGCAAGGCCGAGAACAATCTCGTTGTCCTGCAGGGGTGGACTGTCGCCGCGCATCACGCATCCATCTATCGTCAGGATGGACGGCTCTTCGTCAGCGACGCTTCCGGCCGCGGCGCAACAGCGGTCAATGGCGAGCGCATCACGCAACCGTACGGGCCACTGCACAGCACGGACGAAATCCAGATCGGCGCCTGGCGCCTGACGGTGCGGGACGACACGCCGCTGAGCATTCACGAAGACACAGCCGCACCAACGATCCAACCCGTCGCCAGGCCTCAGACTGGCGGCCTCGTGGTCGTGAAGCCATCGCCTGCACCCATTGATTTCACTGCGCTGCGGCAGCTGCACGAGCGGCTGATCGCGCGCATGGACGTGCGACGTATCGATACTGCGGCCATGTCCGAACCCGAGTTGCGCGCGCGCGTTCAGGCCTTGCTGCAAACTCTGCTGGACGAGGATCCCAGCCTGTCCCAGGGCAACGATCGACACCGGCTGCTGCAGGCCGCGCTGAATGAAGCGATTGGCCTGGGGCCGCTCGAAGAGTTATTGCAGCGCGACGATGTCACCGAAATCATGGTCAATCGGCACGACGAGATCTTCATCGAGCGGGCAGGACGGCTGGACGCCTCTCCGATCGTGTTCTCCGGCCCTGAGGCCGTCCGGGCGGTGATTGAGCGCATCATCGCGCCCATCGGGCGCCGGATCGACGAATCCTCACCGATGGTGGACGCCAGACTGAAGGATGGCTCGCGCGTAAACGCCATCATTCCGCCCATTGCGCTGAAAGGGCCAAGTATCACCATCCGCAAGTTTCCCAAGCGCAAGCTCGTGGACCAGGACCTGATCGACTACGGCTCGGCAAGCCAGAACATGATGGCCTTTCTTGCCATGGCAGTGCGCGAGCGCAAGAACATCCTGGTCTCCGGCGGCACAGGATCAGGCAAAACCACGTTGCTCAATATTCTCTCCAATCACATTCCCGCGCATGAGCGCATCGTCACCATCGAAGATGCTGCCGAACTTAAATTGGGGCAGGAGAATCTGGTCTCCCTTGAGGCGCGCCCCGGCAATGCCGAGGGCAAGGGACTCGTGACCATCCGCGATCTCGTGCGCAACAGCCTGCGGATGCGGCCAGACCGCATCGTGGTCGGGGAATGCCGTGGCGGCGAGGCTCTCGACATGTTGCAGGCCATGAACACCGGCCACGATGGGTCCTTGACGACCGTTCACGCCAACACGGCGCGCGATGCCTTGTCGCGGCTCGAGGTCATGGTGCTGATGGCTGGGATGGACTTGCCCGTGGCAGCAATTCGCCAGCAGATCGCTGCCGCGATCGATCTCATCGTGCAGCAGTCCCGGTTTGCCGATGGTTCGCGCAAGATTACCCAGATCAGCGAAGTCACCGGCATGGAGAATGGCGTCATCCAACTGCAGGATCTGTTCATCTTCCGCCGTGATGGTTTTGACAGCCAGGGACGGATCCGCGGTGCGCACCTGCCGACCGGACGCATTCCCGAGTTCTACGAGGAAATGGTGGCGCGCGGCGTCGACGTCGACCGCGCCCTGTTCCTGGATCCCGCGTTAGCGCAGTAACTGGAGCCGGTCCCACATGATGATTGGCATTTTCATCACGATCGCAGTCATCCTCGTCATCTTTGTGACCCTGTTATTGCTGCAACAAATCGCACGGCGGCAACAGCGGCTCATCGAAGTAACCGCCGAATCCACGCTGGTCGATCTGCTGATCTTCATCGACACAAGGCAGTTGCTTGGGATCAACCTCGCGCTCATCATCGTCATTCCGCTGCTGGTCTGGCTGCTGACGCAAAACCTGCTTTTCAGTGTGGCTGCAGCAGCGGCGATGCTGTTTTTTCCGCAATGGCTGGTGCGCTGGCTGCGCAAGCGTCGCCTGAAACAGTTCACGTATCAATTGCCCGACGCCTTGCTGATGCTGGCGTCGAGCCTTCGCGCCGGCATGGGGCTGAACTCGGCGCTCGAAGTGATCGCCCAGGAGCAGCCCGTCCCCCTGTCGCAGGAAATCGCTCTGTTGCTGCGTCAGCAGCGTCTTGGCAAATCGTTGAGCGATGCGCTGGCTTTGCTAGAGCAGCGACTACCGATCGAGGAATTTCGTCTGTTCACCGCAGCGCTGCGCATTTCGCGTTCGGTCGGTGGGAACCTCGCCGAAACCCTTGAATCCCTGGCGCAAACGCTGACACGCAAGGCCGAGGTTGAAGGAAAAATCAACTCTCTGACGGCTCAGGGACGCATCCAGGCCGTGGTGATGACCGGCCTCCCCATCCTTCTCATCTTCGTCCTCAATGCGTTGCAGCCTGGTCCCATGCACTATCTGTTTCACAGTCTGATCGGCTGGGGCGTGCTTGCGCTCATTGCCCTGCTCGAAATGGCTGGCTTCTTTTTCATCCGCAAGATCGTTGCCATCGAGGTCTGACGATGCCTGTGCTCCTTCCCCCATCGGTACTCTGGGCTGCGGCCATCACCAGCGCGCTGTGCGTCATCTTGCTGATTGTTCGTGCCGAACGAAAATTGACCCACTTTTGAAGGTTATGCCGACGCAAAATTGACCCGGGTGTTCCACCTACCCTGCTGCTTTTTTAGGCACGGGGAGCAGGAGTGATCACCATGGACATGATTGGCAAGATCCGGCGGATGCATTTCCGCCAGAACAAATCCGTTCGAGAGATTGCCCGCAGTACGGGGCTGTCGCGCAACACGGTGCGTACCTGGCTACGCCAGCCGGGCGATGTCGTACCGCGGTACGCGGCGCGGCGAACACAACCCTCGCGCAAGCTCGCGCCCTATGTGGAGTGGCTCCGGCAGGCCGTGGCCATTGATGCGCAGCGTCCTAAAGCGCAGCGGCGCACGGCCAGGGCATTGCATGCCGAGTTGAAGCGACAAGGCTATGACGGCGCCTACAGCCGCGTCACCGATTTACTGCGCGCCTGGCGACAGGCCGATGGCACGAGCGCTGTGCACGCCTTCGTGCCCTTGACGTTTGCGCTGGGCGAAGCCTTCCAGTTCGACTGGAGTGAAGAGAGCATGGTGGTGGGCGGCGTGCCGTACCGCGTGCAGGTTGCCCACGTCAAGCTGTGCGCCAGCCGTGCCTTCTGGCTGGGGGCCTATCCCAGCCAAGGTCACGAGATGCTGTTTGACGCCCATACCCAGGCGTTTGCCGCCTTCGGCGGAGTGCCGCATCGCGGCATCTATGACAACATGAAGACAGCCGTCGACAAAGTGCACCCGCGCAAGAAGCGCGACGTCAACGCGCGCTTTGCGGCGATGTGCAGCCACTACCTGTTCGACCCCGACTTCTGCAACGTCGCTTCCGGTTGGGAGAAGGGGGTGGTGGAGAAGAACGTCCAGGACAGCAGGCGACGTGTGTGGATTGAGGCCCTGTCGACGCCCTGGCGCTCCTTTGCCGAACTCAATGCCTGGCTGGCCATGCGCTGCCGTGGCTTGTGGCAGGAGATCTTCCATCCCGAGTTCAGCCAGTTCACCGTGGCCGAGATGCTCGAGCACGAGCAGCC
>JABEBX010018428.1_pt1 | contig 14655 bp, 13 predicted proteins | sample 7245971 | NCBI WGS metagenome assembly JABEBX01 (sample SAMN14506365, study PRJNA622280) | hot springs metagenome | biome: hot spring [ENVO:00000051]|acidic hot spring [ENVO:00002120]; feature: spring [ENVO:00000027]|sediment [ENVO:00002007]; material: sediment environment [ENVO:01001048]... | reverse complement strand
GGAATATCTTGAAAATGCAACCATCGGGGGAGGATTTTCAGTATGGAAAGGTTATCTACCTAGTTGGTCATCTCAATTGTTTGAATATCTGTTCAATAATGTCACTAAATCGATGGGCTCTATTTCTTACGGTCAACAATTAAACTTCACTTCAATGCAGACGAGATTGTCCACCTTTACCAACACAAAATGGCAAGATATAGTGAATACGGTAGATATTGGATTAGCTGGACTAGGGGTGGCTGTTGCTGCTGCAGCCGCATTGGAGGCAGTAAGTATAGGAACAGCCGGACCTGCAGCGGCAATGACCATTATGACATCATTTGTGAATCTCGCGTGGTCGATAGTAGGCGCTTGCGCATCTATAATAATTTCAAGTATGTCTACGATCTGTGCTTATTTAGCATATCTTACGGATTATTACAACCAAACAATGAACGTCAATGTCTATATAGAGCCTGCAACAATAAATTTGGACAACAGTACTATGCAAATTGCTTCTCCATACATTGTCTTATCCTAAAGATTTTATTTTTTAGTTTTTCTATTTTTAACAATTTATAGATTGTTGTCGGTAATTATGTATTGTGAATATCTTTATTTTAGAAGTTCTTATATGTTCACAGCTCTTTAGTCTAAAGTGTTGGGTCTCAGATATACCCTCTTATTCTGATTATTAAGTCTTTGTCTTTATGATTGTCGAACCTAAGACTTTGAAGTTGAACAGTTTTCCATTAAGAGTAATATTTGAGTTTATTGTCACAGAACGACCCTTCACTGTTTTGTTTACGGATTCTTTGCTTATATTCACTTCCGGTCTTTTAAAGGGAGAGATCATAACTGAATTCCATAATGTTAATATATCTTGCAAGAGGTAATAAAATAAAACAAAAATTTGATTTCAAATCAGAGATTGGAAGGAGAATATTTGAAATAATGAGACTAGAAGATCTCATCGTAAAATAATCCTGAGTGCACCCACATTTCTAAATTCAAGAGAAATGCTATAATTCTAATTATTCATCATTACGAAGATAAATCTGATGTAAAGTCGCGCATTATTATTTCCATTTAAAAATCAATAATAATAATACTCCCCTGCTTTCTTTTGCTCCATGTCCATTCTAGAGCCAGGCTTATTTATTCTAGGTCGCAATGAGTTTTCATCTCGCCTGAAAGTGATATTCATATTTTTGAGAAATTCATTCATTCCATCTTTCATATTCATTGGACCCATAGATTCTCCCCACTTACCCCTTTCACCCTTAAAGACCATAAGAGAGGTAGCGATTAGATCTATGAAATATATGTCGTGATCTACTACCAATGCTGTTTTCTTATTGTTCTCAGTAAACCTTTTGAGCATTCTCGCAACTATCATCCTCTGGTCCGAGTCCAAATATGCTGATGGTTCATCTAGAACATACAGGTCAGCGATTTTTCCGAGTGTTTTAGCGATATGAACTTTTTGGAGGTCACCGCCGGAAAGTTCAGATACTATGTTCTCGCTGATTGTATCTAGACTGAGAGGCCTGAGGATCTCATTCTTAAAATCGTTCTCGCCTGCTCTATCTCCAATCTCCCTTTCTAAAAATTCTAGAACAGTTTCATTATATTCAGAGGGCGGACTTTGCGGCTTATAAGAAGTTTTCAAAGATGCACTTAATCCGCCAGATTCTGGTTTTAATTCTCCAGCCATTATCTTTACAAAAGTTGATTTTCCAGTTCCATTTGGCCCTATTACTCCTACGACCTGCCCTTGTCTTAGAAGCCCCCGGTTTACTTTCAGTGAAAATGATTCAAAGGACTTGAAAAGATCATCCCAAGCTATAAGAGGAGCAATACTTTGATCAATTTCTGGAGGTTTTTTGACGAATTTTATCTGGTAATCCCTAAATTTTATATTTTCCTGTTTTATGAATCCATCCAGATAAGTGTTTATTGCAATTCTAGTTGAATAAGCATTACTCACTATTCCATAAGCCCTGGGCTCCCCATAAGTCAAGTATATATTATCGGTAATAAAATCCAGGATTGCGAGGTCATGCTCGACTATTACTACTTTCTTTGTTTCAGACAATTTTCTAATTACTGATGCAACTCTGAGTCTTTGTGAGATGTCAAGATAGGACGAGGGCTCATCAAAAAAATAGATATCAGCTTCTTTCAATAGGGCAGCTGCAATTGCAACCGCTTGCAATTCACCGCCAGATAACGACTTTATATCTTGCGATTCTATTCCATCTACACCTAGTTCCTTTAAAGTTGATGAAATGTTATCCCCGTATTGAGAGAGTAGCTGTCTTACTGAACCTGAATAATACTTGGGTATAAGGTCAACATACTGTGGTTTCATGGATATTTTGCTATTTCCACTGTATATATCCTGAAGATACTTGCCAAGATAGGTTCCCTTGTATTTTTTCACAACTTCATCCTTATTAATATTCCCTGTTGCGAAATTTGGAACAAGGTTACCGGTTAGAATATTCAGAATTGTTGTTTTTCCTGTACCGTTCTGACCCAATATACCGATGACACCCTTAACTTCCATCGATGGTATTCCATATAGAACGAAACCATTTTCTCCGTACCTATGAACTTCTTTGCCTTCTTGTCTCTCAGGAAGACCTATTATTTTGATAGCTTCATACGGACACCTGTGGGCACAAATCCCACAGCCTATGCATATATCTTCATGTATTATCGGGTACCCGTCTTCTCCGAATTCTACTGTCATTGTTCCATTTCTGACGGGTGGACAATAATACTGACATTCTTGTCGACATTTTTTAAAGTGGCATTTATCATTGTCTATTACTGCAATGTGCATTTTCAATTACCTTGTCTTCCAAAAATCATCGGGTAGCTCGTCATAGATAACTGATTCACTTGATTTTTGTTCTGTATATCCTACACCATCACCCTGAGCCAACTTCCTTACATTCTCAGGCTTAATGTACCAGTAGTGAATTCTCCATTCACGCCCATCAAATAGGGTTGTTTCCTCTCTCTCCGTATCGAGTATGCCTAGGTCTTCAAGCATATAAAATGCATCTCTATCTTCAGGTTCCAACATGTTGTCGATAACATACCTGTTGTATCCAAAAAAATTCAAAACATGAAATGCAATTTCATATGCTTCCTGCTCACTCATTCTTTTACTCTGCCTACTCATACCGTTAGAGATTGCCCTCGCCATTAGGTCCACAGTAATAGGTCCATCAGATACACTGTTTTCACTTACTGTCATTTAGTTTTCACTTAAGCGCACATGTGAATACAAAAAAGTTTATAAATTTAGTTATGTATTTTTTAATACACCTTAATTTTATTTCTTTGATATCCTCCTTTGAAACAATTCGCATTTGCCATAGGAAAATTAAAATTAGTTATACAAAATAATTATTATTTATTAATATAATAAAATTATATTTAATAGCATTATTAAAATAGTATTATTTAATATAATACTCTATCATTCAACTTTGCCTAGTTTAAGAAATCCTTTTATGCTTTTCGTAATCTTTATTTCCATCTATTCCCTGCACTCAATAAGACTTATATTATTTGAAAACAAAATCGATATTTAACTAAAATACGAGAAAAATATATAATATTAAACAAACTCATCCATTATGATAGAATTTGACGGTGAAATGATTGTGAGATTTCAGGATATGAGGTCTCCCATCAGTTATTTCTCGAAAGTGTTCGGTTTTAACGGATTCCTTAACTTCTATAAGAGAGGAAATAGTACAGAAGCATCTGTGACTTACCTTAGAGAAGGAAAAACAATGGATGATCTCAGAAAAGCTATAAGGACAAAGGGATTAGAACTGACTGAAAGAAAGGCAGGGGTAACTGTTAGAATATCTGAAGAATGCTATGTTTGTGATATGATTGACATGCTACTCAGCGTAAAAGGTGCTTTTATCGAAATTCCGGTGCTGGTTAGAGATGGAGATGTTATACTAAGAATCAAATATTTTAATGAATATTCAACACAGCTGCAGAAAATCATATTTAAAGATGCAGGTAATAGAGATTATTTCAGCATAGATTATCTAGGCCCAGTAAGAAGTAATGAAGAGTGGTTAAGGGAAAATATAAAATCAATAGAGATGAGAAAACTTGTGTTCTATGTGATACCAAAAAATTCGTTTACGTTGGAGGTAGCAAAAAAGGTCAAAGGTTTACAAGCTGATGTAGCTACAAGATATGTTGACATTGCAGGCTATCTGGAATTATTCTATGAAGTAGCAGGTGATACTACGGAATGGGAAAAGAAGCTTACTGAAGTGTCTTTAGATTATAAAAAAATTAAAAAGCCCAATTCAGATAAAAAGATATTTTTTGCTAAGGTACCTGAACAGGGAATACTAATAGACCCTTATAAAACAACAGATCTGGACCTTCCGTTCAGCTATGAAATGGAATTGAGCGAAGATAGAGCAAAAGTTTCGATGGTATTTGAGAAAAATACTCTAGATTCATTCTTCAAATCAATTTCAAGGATAAGCGATCAGGAGTTTGAAGAATCAAGGCTGGAGATTAAGGCAGTAGAGAAGTATCCTTAATTTTAATTTCTTTTTGAAAATTGTACTAAATTTCAATTTGCGTACCATAAAGAGTTTATATAGTCCAAGGATGATAGATTATGAGATCACTTACAATTCTAGTAGGTGTGCTACTTCTGGTGATGGTCGCTACTCCGTTAGTAAACGGGGTACAGGTAAACGCCACTATTAACACACAAACCAACGTAGCAAATGTAAACGCAACCAGCAATTATGTTATGGTTTTCAATTACCCGAACAACTCTACGGTTTCAAATTATCTTTCCGGAATAAATTACTCATTCACAGCAACCTCAACTATAACATCAAGCTCTATGGCAGTACTGGATAGGTCAATTGAGAATACGAGCAATAACACTTCGGAAGGGTTCACTCCTCACGTTGTAAATGCAACCATAATTTATAGTTATAAGGCAATAGGAAATAATACTACGCTGAGAGTCTATAGGAATCTCACTCTGGAAATGAGCATCACTAACATTCTGAAGAAAGTCAATGGACATTATGTAATTGATATGAGCTGGAGAGCCTTTAAGGTTCAGGGAGAGCTGATGAGTACTATTAATGGAAGGGAAATTGATGTAAATGACCTTGGAGATCAAATGTTCATGGGATCTGACTTCGGAGACAATAACTTCGGCATTCCTTCAAGCATAAAGGATATCCATTCTCTGGATTTCCAAGTATTTAATGTACCGCTAAGCCAGTGGCATAGACAATATAATTCAACCACAAACGTAACTGTATTCACGTATAACTACGGGCATGATTTGTGGTACAATAGTTCATGGAATATTACCTCAAATAACATGTTCAACAAAATGAACAATTTTAATAATTCTGGTAACTATTCTTTATCCGTACATTACGATCCTTCGTCTGAGATAACAGTGACCGGCTATGCAAACGTTAATTCTGCCAATACTCTAGTAATATCTAGCCAAGTAAACTCATACCTGGGACTTAATTCAGAATCTATTTTTGAAGGAGTAATAATTGCAATAATCATAATCATAGCAGCACTTGGAGTCATAGTCTATAGGAAAAAGAAATAAAATAATTTTAATTATTTTTTAAAAATTTTATCAATTATTTCTATTTCATCCTTTTCTAATTTAATTTCAGAAACTTTTACATTTTCCTCCAGCTGATCAATTTTTGTAGCACCAATTATAGGGAAAAGGAATTTTCCTTTGTTTATAAGCCAAGAAAGAGCCAGTTGCGACATCGTTAATCCTTTGTTAATGCTCAGATCCCTGAATTCTTCCAGTGCCTTTATATTTCTGCTAACCAGTTCATTTCCCTTGAAATATTTTTCATAACTGGCCCTTGTACCATTCGTGTCCTTAGAGAAATATCTACCAGCCAAAACTCCCTGAGCCAGAGGACTGTATATCATTGAGGCTAGATTATTTTCCTCTGCAACCTTTATATTTCTCTCTTCTTGCTCCCTCTCAATTAGGTTGTATTTATCCTGAATGAATTTAGGTGATTCCAGATAATCTAGATTTAAAAATTTCATCAATTCATGCGAGCTGAAATTGGAAAGGCCATAGTGGTATATTAGACCGTTGTCGATCAGCCTATTCATAGTTCTTGCCGCTTCTTCTACTCCCGTTACATTGTCCGGAGCGTGAAGTATATAAAAGTCCACATAATCCATATTGAGTCTTTCAAGGCTCTTTTTTATTGCATTAGAAATATGTTTTCTATTGATCCCATAGTCATTCTGCAAAGGACTGTACCAAAAATGATTTCAGATACTCTTATTCCCGTCCGTCCAAATGATTTATAGTTCATGTTATTCTCTATTTTAATTTACTTAAAAACTTATTGATTACCCCAAATATCAGGGAACAACATCACTCCTGCATTCATAAAACGGTTCTGGAAGCACTATTCGCATTTTAAGGAATTAAGTGTTTTATTTGCGCGGATAATTAGAATAATATTAATAATGGGGTAATAAAAATGTATATACAGTAACAGAATAAAGGGAATAAAGGAATGATATTATGATTGAAAACTACTCAATTAAGTTGAGATTCAATTTCAAAACCTTAGATTATGAGGGAGAAGAAATTGTCACAGGAAATTTTTCATCTGACGACAATCTGGATTATGAAGGATTAGATATAATTGAGGCAAAGGCTGACCTCAATAAAAAGTGCAGTGTTCACAGAAACAGGATTTCAATAAATAATGAAGGAAAGGGAAATGTTTATATTAAATTCAAAGGAAAGGTTTCAGAAAAATCGCTTATGGGTATTCATAAAAGCTCCTATGAGAATGGATATATAATAACAACCCAGATGGAACCTACCGGAGCTCGAATGGTTTTCCCGTGTAAAGATACACCTGCAGAGAAAGCTGTGTTTAAGATGGAGATCTTCGTCGATGACGATGTGGAGGTTATAACTAATACACTCCCAGAATATATGGAAAGGGACGGAAAATCATCCCATTACATATTCAAGGAAACACCTAAAATGTCCACATATCTTATATATATAGGAATCGGCAAATTCGAAAGAATCTCAGAAGTATACAACAATAAAAAGCTTTCAGTTATTACTACTCCTGGAAAATCACAGCAGGGAGCGTTTGCTCTCAATCTACTAAAAAGAATTTTAGATGAATATGAGAAATACTATGAGATAAAATATCCACTCGAAAAAATAGACCTGATTGCTATTCCTCAGTTCGCGGCTGGTGCAATGGAAAACTGGGGAGCAATAACTTTTAGAGAAATTGCAATATTGTTAAATGAATCTGTAAGTCTCATATATAAGAAGCAGATTGGAAAAACACTTTCTCACGAAATGGCGCATCAATGGTTCGGTAACCTTGTAACAATGGAATGGTGGGACGATCTATGGCTTAACGAGAGTTTTGCAACATTTGTAGGTAACAAGATTTTGGATAAAATAGAAAGAGATTGGCATTTATGGGATGAATTTTTGATTGAGGAAACCCTTCCCTCCTTAAAAAAAGATTCATTACTCAATGCTCATCCCGTGAGGGTTCATGTAAAGGATCCCGCGGAAATCTCCGAAATTTTTGATTCAATAAGTTATGGTAAAGGGGCTTCAGTTCTGCGAATGATTGAACACTTTCTTGGAGAAGAAAAATTCAGGAAAGGGGTTATAAATTATCTAAAAGAACATTCTTACGGAAATGCAAAAGGAGAGGATCTTTGGAACTCCCTAGCTAAAGTGGGAGGATTGGATGTTGCGAAAATAATGAAAGACTGGCTTGAAAAAGAAAATCATCCATTTCTGGAAGTTAGCCTTGTTAATGGAAAAATAAAGGTTAGTCAAAGGAAATTTACTTATCTGGAAAACAATGATGATTTTATTTGGTCAATACCACTATTCTATAAATCTAAAAATGGTGAGAAAAGCATTCTTATGAACGAAAGAGAAATTTACCTTCCTGACGATGCATTACCTGTTATTGACCCAAAGAGCACGGGATATTATAATATTCTCTATAGTCAAGAAATTTTGCAAAAATTGTTTTCTGAAGAGACACAAATCGAGTTTAAAACTAAATTTATTTCTGATGCATTTTCATTTTTGTTAGCTTCTAAGATAAACATTGAAGAATTCAAAGAATATTTCAGATATGTAGAAGAGAGTAATGATTACGCAGTAGTAAGCACGTCCGTTGATATCATACAGAACCTTATATCCATATTCCAAAATAAAGAATTTTATGATTTCTCGGCACATTACCTCCGCACAAAACTTGATTACTTTGAAAAATCAGATGATGAAAATTCCAGCATATTGGTAGAAAAGATATATTCCACCCTTCCATTAATCGACCAAAAATTTAGAGAAGAGATTTATTTAAAGTATAGAGATTATGAAAATATAAAACCAGAGTATAGAACTGGAATTCTTTTTGCCGCTTCAATAGAGGGATTCATGCTAGATAAAATTATAGAGGAAATTAGAAAACCAACCAATGATATGGAACAGGTTAGGAGAATGGTGGCTATTACGATGTCTAAAGATGACAAACTCTTTTTTGATTTCCTTGATGAGGCCAAGAATATTGGAGAGATGAGAGGTAATCTGATTTTTTCATTAATCTATGCAACAAGAAATAAAGCAATAAGAAAGAAACTATGGGAATGGACTGGTAAAAATTTCAATGAAATTTATGAAATTTATAAAGGGAGCGGAAGTATTTCTTCCTTTGTTGAAAGTCTTATTGCTTATGGTGGCATTGGTAATCGTGATTCAGTTGAGAAATATTTGCATATGATAAGTGTTCCTGAATCAGAGAGAGCTGTTAAAAATGGATTGGAATACCTGGAGATATTTGAGAGATTAAACAGGAATAACTAATCATAATGAATTTATAAGAATCCGTCATACGAGAGCGATAGAAATGAATCTATATGAGTATCAAGCCAAAGAGCTTTTTAAAAAATATAACATACCGGTACCTGCCGGTAAGCATATAGAGAAGCTTTCCAACATTGAATGGGACAAATTCCCAGTGGTGGTGAAGGCACAGGTTCTTGTTGGTGGCAGAGGAAAAGCAGGAGGAATAAAATTTGCAAACAATAAGGATGAATTAGCAAAGACAGCAAGCGAAATACTTTCAATGACCATAAAAGGGCTGAAGGTTAATAGCATATACCTTGAGGAAAAGCTGGACATTTCAAAGGAATACTACGTTTCAATTACGCTAGACAGGAGCAAGAGGAGACCTATTATCATGGCCACAACATCCGGAGGTATTGAAATAGAGGATGTACCAGATGATAAAATTGTGAAATATTGGATAGATCCTGTTATAGGGTATTCAAACTTCATAGGTAAGGATATTAGCTTTAAATTAGGACTTCCTGATTCTGAGGCTAAACAGTTCCAGGCTATCCTTGCGGGCATGGCCTCGCTTTATAATGACTACGATGCGGAACTGGTTGAAATAAATCCACTTATAGTCACAAAGACGGGCACAGTTATCGCCGGAGATGCCAAAGTTATAATTGATTCAGATTCACTATTCAGGCACAAAGATATTCCAGATAATGCAGCTGAGAGAACGGAACTGGAGGAAATTGCATACAAGAGGGGTTATAGTCTAGTGGAACTGGATGGTAATATTGGAGTCATAGCAAATGGGGCGGGCCTCACCATGGCAACGTTAGATGGTTTGACACTCAAGGGAGGAAAACCTAGAAATTTCCTGGACCTTGGTGGAAGCGATGATGTGGAAAAGGTTGTAGGTGCATTTGAAATATTAAAAATAGCCAAGCCTAAGGGAATTTTAATAAACATTTTTGGGGGAGTAACACACTGCGATACTGTCGCAAATGGAATCATAGAGGCTAAAAAAAGAGTAGGAATAGACGTGCCAATTGTTGTAAGATTGTCAGGAGTAAATGAAGACGAGGGAAGGAAAATTCTTTCGGATAACGGGATAAACTCTTACGCTGATATGATGCATGCAATAGATGAAATTGTTAAGGAGGTGAACAAACAATGAGTATATTTGTTGATGAGAATACAAGGATTGTTGTTCAGGGAATAACTGGTCATCAGGGATCGTTTAATACACTTCAGATGATGAAATTTGGTTCGAAGGTAGTTGCAGGGGTAACCCCAGGCAAAGGCGGAAATGAAATACATGGGGTGAAAGTTTTCAACACGCTTTCAGATGCTATGGAAATGGAGCCTAATGCTACCTTTATTTCTGTACCTGCTCCATATGTACTTGATGCAGCTAAGGAGGCTCTTTATAACGGACTGGATATTATTTATATTCTAACGGAAAAGGTGCCATACCAGGATACAATGAAAATAGTTAACATGGCTAAAAAATATGGAAAAACAGTCGTTGGGCCTAATGGACCGGGTATTACATCTCCATTTAAGAGCAAACTTGGCATAATGCCTAATCAAATATTCAAGAAGGGAAATGTGGGAGTTATTTCAAGAAGCGGGACTCTTACATATGAGATTGTTGATCAAATAACAAGGGCGGGATTTGGTGAAAGCACAGTTATTGGCCTCGGAGGTGACCCTGTAACAGGATTAAATTATATAGATGTTCTTGAAAAATTCAAGAATGATGATGAGACTGAAGCAATCGTTCTTGTAGGAGAAATAGGCGGTACAGCAGAAGAAGAAGCAGCAGAATACATAAAAGAGAGATTAAATAAACCTGTCGTAAGCTATATTACAGGCAGAAGTGCACCTAAAGGAAAGAGGATGGGCCATGCAGGTGCGATAATCACAAGAGGGAAGGGAACCGCAGAATCCAAAATACAAGCACTAGAAAGTGCTGGTGTCAAAGTAGCCGCATATCCATATGAAGTTCCAAAACTGTTAAAGGAGGTAATATGATGAAAAGGGATATTATTTCAGTTCTGGACATGGAAAAGGACTTCGAAGATTTCATCAGGGAGGGAATAGATCTAAAGAATAGATTTAAGAAGGGAGAAATTAACAATACTCTCTCAGGAAAAACATTGGCAATGATATTCGAAAAACCTTCAACTAGAACAAGAGTAAGCTTTGAAACTGCGATGACTCAACTTGGCGGGCACGCAATTTACCTTTCCCCTAGAGATATGCAAATGGGGAGAGGGGAGACGGTTGCAGATACCGCACGGGTTCTTTCAAGGATGGTTGATGGCATACTCTATAGAGCATTTGATAACAAAAATGTTCGAGAACTTGCAAAATATTCATCTGTATCAGTAATAAATGGACTGGACGATATGGAACACCCAACTCAGATGGTTGCAGATTTTATGACAATATTAGAGCACAAAGGAAAATTCAAAGGCCTAAAAATGAGTTACATAGGCGATGGAAACAACACTTGTAATTCCTTGATGCTAAGCGCTGCACTTTTAGGGATAGATTTCTATGTGGCAACCCCGAAGGGTTATGAGCCAATGGAAGATTTTGTGAAGAAGGCTAGAAGCATTGCTAAGAAGAACAATTGCAGTATTACAATAACCAATGACCCTGTTGAAGCTGCAAAGGACGCAGATGTAATATATACTGATGTCTGGGTTTCCATGGGCCAAGAAAAAGAAACAGAGGAAAAGGAGAAAAAATTCAAAGCATTCCAAATTAACAAAGAACTTGTATCCCACGCCAAGAAGGATTACATTTTCATGCACTGCTTACCTGCCCATAGAGGTCTTGAAGTAACAGATGAAGTTGCTGATTCCAAGAATAGCGTGATTTTCGACGAAGCCGAGAATAGGCTTCATGCGGAAAAAATTATACTCCTCAAAACAATGGGAAATCAGTGACACCTCAAAAGGATATATTTTTTTACTTTCCTTCTATTTGATTTTATGGCAGAAAAAAAAGGTTATGGACTTCTCGTAGTTCTAATAATAATTTTTCTCGTAATAGGATTCGTCGGCGGATACGCATTTGCAGGAACTCAAAATCACCAGACTTCCAAGGCTTCGCCTCTTTCTATATTCGCTGCAGGTTCGCTTAAATACGCTTTAGGAGATAATTTTAAACCCGAATTCCAGAACCTTACAGGTATACAGATAGGTATGACATTCTCAGGATCTGTTGGTGGGGCAAGAGAGATTACTGCAGGAACTCCATTTGATGTGTTCATATCTGCCGCTGCAGGTGTGATACCTCAAATACTAATGCCAAACTATACCAAATGGATGGTAATATTTTCTTCAAATGAAATGGCTGTAACGTGGACCAATAACAGTTATAATATACCATCGAATCAGTTTTGGTTCGAAAACATTTCGGCACCGCATATAATAGTTGCTGCATCAAACGCTTCGCTTGATCCAAGCGGATTTCAGGCAATCGAAATGGTTAAACTTGCAGGTATTCTTTACACAAACTGGAGCAATCCCTTAGTAAGGAAAGCATTCAATGACAATTTTTCTAATTTTATGGTTTACAATAAAGCTTGGAATCAGTGGTTTGGACCGAATGGGCAGCTTGCAAAGGATAACTATGGGGGAAATTATCCAATAAATGATTCACTTGCTCTATACGACCAGCTCTTTCAATACAAATTAAAAGTAGGTGACCTTAAGCTAACTACTGTTGAGATAGGACTGGATGGTTATCTGGAATCGGGAGCAGCGGATTACGCACTAACTTATAAATCTCAAGCTATTAATCAGGGACTTCATTATTTCAAAAACAGTCAAGGCGAAAATGGAATCCCGGACTGGATAAATCTAGGTAGCGTGAACAGATCGATGGTAGAGTTTTATACGGAAGTAAATTCCTCTGGACCATCAGTGGACAATATTGGCAATTTTCCTGGAGGACCAATCTTATATTCTGCTACCATACTGGCGAACAGCAAGAATCAGGATGAGGCAAATCAATTTATTTATTATCTCATAACATCGCTCGGTCAGAGCTTCCTTTCATCCAGTGAATTTGACCCTATTTCAACACCGTTCCTGTATGGTCAGGGACCTTCATTCCTATCTGGAATAACTACTGAAGTTCCTTCGTATATTCCAACATCATCCTATGAAGAAATATGAGAAAGCACGAAAACTTATATTATTTATTTCTACCTTTTTTCTTAATCTATATTTTATTTCTACTAATACCTATTATAAGGGTTGTAACATTTCAGAGCTTTTCATATATAATTGAAGATTCAAAGACAGGAATTTGGATCAGTCTTATTTACACTTATTTATTAGCATTTGTTGTAGCTCTACTTTCTGCGGGTTTTGCTATCCCGTATGTTTATTTTATTTCCAGGAATATCAGCAGAACGGCGAAGGCGCTTGACAGCATAGTTGAATTGCCAATAATGATTCCACATACAGTTGTAGGAATTATGATGCTCATAACCTTTGAGCCCACAATGCCTCTGGGCCATCTAATTTCAGAGATATATCCTGGATATGTATTCGATGATACTTTTTTTGCAGTTATTGTAACTCTTTTCTTCCTATCATCAACTTATTCAATAAGGACAATACAGGTAAGCTATCTCAAAAATACGATGAATTATGAAGCAATTGGAAGAACTCTTGGAATGAAACCGTGGCAAAGTTATTTCGCTATTTCTCTACCGCTGATGAAAAGAGCATTTGTCAGGGGAATGATAATGAGCTGGGCCAGAAGCATATCTGAGGTAGGCTCAATTTTGATTGTTGCATATTATATATTTCCAAACTTTGTTCACCTGGCTGGTATATTTATATATTCACAATTCATTGGGACCGGATTGCCACTGGCTGTGGCATCTAGCTCAATTCTTATTCTAACTGGAGTGATAATATTGTTAATTATGAAACTGGTGGAAAGAGGTGAATATGCTTACTATTAAGGATTTAAAGGTGACAAGGGGTAACTTTTCACTTTCAATTCCAGAACTTGAAATTAATGGAAGGAACTCTTTCATATTTGGGAGAAACGGATCTGGAAAAAGTACTCTCCTTCTCTGCATTGCAGGATTGCTTCCACACACTGGTGAGATTAGAAAAGATGATACGGAAATTGAATTTCTCCCACCTGAAAAAAGAAATATTGCTCTCATACCTCAGGATCTTGCGCTCTTTCCGAATATGAATGTAATGAATAACATTCGCGTTTCCCTGAGGTATGGAAAGGGAAATGAACAAATACTGGACAGAATAATTGATGAATTGGGGATTAGGAAGCTCACATCAAGAAAAATATGGGAGCTGTCTCACGGAGAAGCTCAGAGAGTAGCTGTTGCTAGGGCTCTTGTCTCTTCCCCTTCCCTATTACTTATGGATGAACCATTCTCTATGCAGGATGAAATCTCTAGAATAAACTCTCTTGCCCTGATTGATGATCTATCCAAAAGTTACAATTTTGATTACATTTATGTGACGCATAATCCGAAGGATTTAGACATGGGGTTCTCTACCTTGGTTTCTCTTGACGATGGTAAACTGGTCGAGTATGTGCATTCAATAGAGGAGATAAAACATTTTAGAACTTTATCACTATTAGATTATTCCAAGATTATATCAATTGATAATGAATATTACAGGATCATAGAGAAAAACATATCATTTGATGATAATAAGGGATATGATTTTAAATTA
>JABEBX010024328.1_pt1 | contig 14667 bp, 13 predicted proteins | sample 7245971 | NCBI WGS metagenome assembly JABEBX01 (sample SAMN14506365, study PRJNA622280) | hot springs metagenome | biome: hot spring [ENVO:00000051]|acidic hot spring [ENVO:00002120]; feature: spring [ENVO:00000027]|sediment [ENVO:00002007]; material: sediment environment [ENVO:01001048]... | reverse complement strand
CAGGATGGAAAAGTCCGAGATCATGAGCGAAATTCCAAAGAAAGCAAGAGAACTGGTATCCGATATGAAAATTGATCTGGACATATTACGCAAAAATAGATGAGTTAAGGATGAAACTATTAAAGTTTTCGTGCAGATGAAACGGTCAATTTTTACTTTCTTTCTAGGATGACGAAGTTCAGAATATGGTTCCACCTTTTATTTTCCTTGTTAACGTGGAGGAAAAATATGCAGGTATCTCTCAGATTATCAACGAAAGATTGGCCTCGTCTATAAAACATAGACTTTAATATGTTGATATCGATATCGATTTTATCGGAAGAGATGATAAATTTATGATAAACATTGAATCAGCTACTAAGATTTACTCATCAAAAAATCCTCCTGCAATTAATGACCTCAACCTGGAAATAAGGAACGGGGAAATACTTGGCCTGGTTGGGCTTAACGGCGCCGGAAAAACCACGACAATCAGGATGTCCTCAGGCATAATATTTCCAACTTCCGGCAAGATATTGATTGATGGAGCGGACATAGTAAAGGAAAAGGTAAAAGCCGCGCAGAAGATTGGATGGATTCCGGAGCTCCCCAATTTCGAACCCAATGCGAAACCTGTTTCGTTAATGAGATATTTTGCAGGGTTTTATAATATGCACGGCAAAGAGGCCGACAAAAGGATCATGGAACTGCTTTCAAGCGTTGGCCTTGAGAATGATCTTGATAAAAAGTTAAGTACCTATTCGCAGGGAATGAAGAAAAGATTTGCTATAGCGGAATCAATAGTTGGAGATCCTCAAAATGTTCTTTTTGATGAAACGCTTAACGGCCTTGACCCTGAAGGTGTAGTTTTTGTCAGGAATCTCATGATCGATATGCGCAAGAACGGCAAGGCAGTGCTGCTTTCTTCACATATTCTGAGTGAAGTAGAGGATGTTGCGGATCGTGTTGCCATTATCAATCATGGAAAGCTTATAAAACTCCTGACCCGCAGCGATCTGAAATCTCTGGGAAAGACTGTAATTCACATTGTAATGGATAATTCTGATAATGCATGCATGAAAATTCTCAGAGAATACGGCGAAACCAGGACAGAGGATGGTGAAATCGTTATATCAGACCTATCTATTCCAAACTCGGAAATAGCTGATATTCCCACAAAACTCGTAAATTCCGGTTATAAGATAAGACAGTTTACCCCCATGGGAGAGACACTGGAGGAGTATTTCTTCAGTTTGATAGGTGAGAAATCATGAAACCCATAGCATATGAGATTAAACGCACACTTACGAGTAAATTCGTTATAATAATGATAGTTGCAATTGTTGGCTTGACATCAGTCCTTGCATACGAATCTGCATCAACTTATTCTCCTATTAGTGTTCCCTCAACTCCTCAGCTCAACTACGGGTACTATATCAATAACGGAAATTTGACAATGGTCGGGTACGCACATGATGCATACGGAAATCCTGATCCCCGTATTACTGTAAATTATGCATATAACGGCAGTCCTTATAAGGTAGCACCATCCAGGAACGGCTTTGCCAATGCCACCATTCCTATTGGAACATCTAGTTCAAAAATTATTAATGTTTCGGTAAGTTATTCGTACGAACAATTCAGGGCAATAACAAACGTTACTCCAGTTACTTATTCGATAAATACTTCATATAAGTATTCCGGACTGCAGATAATAAAAGAGATTTTCAATCCATCAAATAAAAGCGATCTCGGGTTCATGGCCATGTATGTTGGCCCGAATGGAAGCGTTGCTCCATCAATGAACTTCTATGTATCAGAGATAAATCTCTCCGAATTGAGCACGACAACTCCAGGTTCCCTCGTGGAAAATGCTACGTTCAATCTTTCTGCTTCAGGATTCGTTGTCCATACTTTTTATCCAAAGATTACAGCAACTGATGCGGGTTTAAATTATTCTGTCATCACGGAAAATAACGGTGCAATTCAGCCAGTCAGTGGTAGCAAAGCGCCTTACATGGTCCTGGGCCCGCTTTCTTTCTATTCACCCATGACCCAGAAGGAACTTCAGAGCCTTGTTTTCCTCGGGACATCTGAAATACTTGGATTTCTTATACCAATTCTCGCCGTATTTGCAGCATACCTGACTTATGGAAAGGACAGGACAACTGGCGTGATCGAATCAGTCATAAAGAGGCCAATAACAAGGGGGCAGCTCATCAGTTCAAGGTTCCTGTCAAATTCAGTTGCAATAATAGGATCTGTTGCTCTTTCAGTAATAATTGCTGATCTGATAATATACCACTATTTCGGTCTGTACCTTTCAGCGCCTTTCACGCTTTACTTCATCTGGACTTACATCGTTGAAGGCCTTGCATTCCTTGCAATAGTGTACCTGTTTTCTCACCTTGTTAAATCCCAGGGATCATTGCTCGGCGGCGCAATTGGGGTCTTCGTTGTTATGGATCTTTTCTGGTCTATAATCCCGATTGCAATCCTCTCGGCTCTTCGCGTGAGCTCCGGATCTAATGCATATATAACAGCTTCAATAGGCTTTGATTACGCAAGCCCGGCAGGTTATTCAACTCTTGTGCAGGCCATGTTCACAGACAGATTTGGATTGATAAGTTCTACGTCGATAAATCCGTCCCTGTTTGGGATAACCGCTCCGATATTGATAATTGCCGGGATACTCTGGATGATAGTCCCGTTTGTTCTGGCATACTGGCTCGCGACTACGAGGGACTGAATATTTTAACCTTTTTTTAAATAATGCTAAAAAATATATTTCAAAAACTTTTCATTTTAGGCATGTTAGCTGATTTGCATTTTTTATGTCATAACATGCCCATAGAATAACCGTGGTGATCCGCCGGCTACCATTCAAATCTTGGGATAAACTAAACAGGAAAAAGTAAGATTTACAAAACAAAAATCCAGGCAAATATTTATTTCTTCATAAAATATCAATGGCAATGTGTAGAATGTTTATGATTACAGGAAATTTTGGCAACGATACAGAAAGCATCTATAAATCGCTGAGAGAAGTTGCTGAAAGAGATCCTGTCCTTGTCCGTGAAAAATCCAGCTGGTCAAGCCATTCAGATGGTTGGGGCATTGTTTCAATAGGCACCAGTAAGATCGGGCATGTCAGGAGTTCACAACCCTTATTCGAAAGTGGAATCCCGGAACTTATAAATTCTGGCATAATGCTAATGCACGCAAGGAAAGCATCGTCGGGTGAGCCTGCCGGCACACTCATGTCCCATCCCTACGTGTACTCCGATAATGATTATACCGTTTTTCTTGCCCACAACGGGTCATTAAACAAAAATGTACTTGCCCAAAAACTTGGCATCGACAACGTCGATCACGATACGGACAGCAGCGTGTTTCTCACGTACATGATGTCAAATAAGGGAAATGTCGGTGAAAGATTGCAGAAGGCAATTAAGGAATCTAGAGAAAACGATGTTTTTAAAAAACTTACAAACCTTTTTGTAATTTCAGTTTCCAAGGATGATTTTAAAACGCAGTGCTTCTATTATTCCCATAACGTTACGGATAGAGAATATGGCAAACTGTATAAAGTATATGGAAAAGGCTGGACAGGAATATTCTCATCAAGCATAACCGAAGCAAAAAACTTTCCTGCAGAAACTGAAAAGAATGGAGTAGATTATGAAAAAGTACTGGAGATGGACTGTCAGGCCCGGGATCAAAAATAACATAACTTTTAAAAGCGCCGTATGTAAATGACAATCAAAAATAGATATATGTAAAAAGTATACCACTAAATGAAAATGAATAGCATTACTGTTAAGAATATTACAAAAATTTACGAAGGAAAAGTCAAGGCACTTGATTCTGTTTCCTTTTCAATACCTGCTTCAGGCATATTTTCTCTTATAGGTAGAAATGGGGCAGGGAAAACGACCCTGATAAGAATTCTCTCAACCGAATTGATGCCTACTTCCGGCGAGGCCTATATTGATGGAACAGACGTTATAAAAGCACCCGATAGCATCAGGAGCCGCATAGCAATCATCCCCCAGGAAGCAAGGGCAGTTCCCTGGCTCACGCCAAAGCAGACAATAGTTTCATACCTCCTCTACAGGGGTTTCTCGCATTCCGATGCAAACAAAAAAGCAACTGATGCCATAGAAAGGCTCCAGCTCCAGTCGTCCAGGGACAAGCTCAACAGAATGCTTTCCGGTGGCCAGAAAAGAAAGGTACTGGTCGCATGCGTTCTTGCGTCTGAGGCCGATATACTCTTCCTTGATGAACCTTCAACCGGACTTGATCCACTGTCAAGAAAGGATCTCTGGGATATACTCAACGATCTGAAAAAGGAAAGATTCATTTTCCTGACAACGCATTACCTTGAGGAGGCTGAAAACCTGTCAAACAGCATCGGAATCCTCGAGAACGGCCAGTTGCTGGCAATAGGAACCATGGATGATCTGAGAAGGAAATTCAGCAAGCAATTCAGTATCAAGATATATGACAGCAATTTTAATCTCAAGGATGAAGATGTGGATATTGTGAAAGGGTATGATGGGAGCATACAGCTAATGGCAGATCAGGAAAAAGCTTATGAGATAACAAAAAGGCTTCTTGAGAGCAAGATCAAATTCTCAACCAACCCAATATCACTGGATGATATGTACTACTATCTTGTCAAGAAACCCATAGAGGCTGAATAAAATGCACAGATACAAGTCCAGCGAGATGGTTGCCTCCATTCTTATAAATGCGATCTACGCCATGAAAAATTTTCCGATAACACTTGTAAATACCCTGCTTTCTCCACTTTCATTTCTAATAGTTATTACATTTGTGAGCAGGGGCCGTCTGATATCAGTCGCCGTCCTTGGAGGACTCATAATGACCATGATTTCCAGCGGCATCGGTTTGCAGGGAGACCTTTCACACTTAAAGAATGATTTCAAGCTTCAGGACATGGTGGTCAGTTCCCCGACTCGATCATCAACGTACATAGCAGGAATGGCCATATCGGAAATAGTTTATTCTCTGCCTGCGCTTGCAGTTCTGATCGTTCTCTTTTATTTCTTTGACAGAACCAGTATAGGTGCGATAATGACAATCCTGGGGGTAATGGCACTCTCATTTGTTTTCTCAATTTCTCTCGGGTTCACACTTTCAACAATTTCCTATGATATAATACAAAGCTGGGCATTTTCCGGCATTGTTTCAACATTGCTGTCCACCATCCCTCCAGTCTATTATCCTATAACATATATACCGCTTCCATACAGGTATGTTGCCTATATTTCTCCAACAACATATGCGGCACAGCTTGCCCAGAATGCGATAGGTGCATTTCATATATCCCTGATCATGCAGATCGTCGACTGGACCATTCTTCTTCTCTTCACGGTAATTTTCCTTCTGATAGCGATGAAAAAGGCCAGATGGAGGGAAATCTGATAACTTTATTGATGTTTATTCTTATTGCCTCCCGTGAACTTCCATTTACAAATTAGATTATTGTGCTGTGATAATAATATAAGATCTGGAAGAAACAACCTGAAGGGAAATAATGGCCGAAAATTTATAACGCTGCCTGAAATGTCCGTTTTCATGATCGTACAGGAAACAGTTGAAATCTCTACATCAGTCATTTTTGTCTTGAGTACCATCCTTTCTGTATTTCTAACAACTAATTACAGCAGGATCCGGAAATCCCCATTTATATTTTGGTCAGCAGGCATGTGGACATTTTCAGTGGCAGTATTTCTCGAGATTATTTTTTCCGCAGGAATCTTTAATCAGGATCTTATAAAAATATATCTTTTCCTTGTGGCTGAACTTGTTCTCCTCCTTTCCCTAGGTTCAATGATCCTGTTTCATTCAAAATACGGCTTTGTTTACTATATCTATTCAGCAATAATCAGCGTTTATCTGGCTTTATCACTGTACCTGTACAGAATTGGAAATATAATAAGCAGCTATGTTGTTTTCGGATCGCTCCCGTTTCAGGTTATACTCTCATCATCCCTCGTAACATTTCCGGCCGCAGTGATACTTGTCCTTATAGCACTTTTGAGCTATAGGAAAAAGAAGGATAAGAAAATGGTATCAATAGTCGCCGGCGTTATCGTTGTTTCCGTTGCTGGAACTCTTTACATTGCCAGTTTTCCTGTCTTTCTATACTTCGCGGAATTCATAGGCATCCTTTTACTGTGGGCCGGGTTTTTTGATCCATCCATGATCAGGAAGAATATTGGAATCAACGAAAAATAGTTGAGCGTATATAAACACAATTATGAATCCAATCATGCCGGATTTTATTCACTTCACGTCTTAAAGAGATATTCAATAATCTGCTGTACTTTCATAATGCTTTGATTTGCCTTCTTTAATAATATAGTTATTGCATAAAGAATTATCAGTTTGGCCGGTTGTATCTTAAGTGGCTTCTTCGTATCAATAACAAGTTGACAACGTCAGAATGCTAGATAACTTATTCACGTTATATTTTCTGGTGGATGTTAACCCTGTATATCCGGAGAATATAGAATAAAAGGGAAAAAACGAGCATGGCCATCAGTATATATGCTGTGTGCATAATGTTGATCGTGTTCAGGCTTATATCTATAAAAAAACCTGCAAAAACTGCTCCAAAGAACTGCCCGAGAGATCTAAGGGAATTGTTGATGCCTATATTTGCCCCATAATTCGATTTTCCAGCAAGCTTTGAAATGAGCGGGGCAAAGACGATTTCGTATATAGAATATGAAATAAAAAACAGCGTAAGGCCTATGAATAAACTGTCAGGAAGGACGTTTTCCATTGAGAATATGAATACGAACGGAACACTGATAACTGAAATCAGGAGTGCAATAAGGGCATAAAATGAAGTTCTGCTGCTACGATCCGCATCAACCGATACAGATGCTGCTACTATTCCGCCGATAATGACAGGTAGTATGAACAGGGTGGAGTAATTTCTCAGCCCCCCGATTTCAAGCGAGTAAAGGGGTATGAAAAAGAAGAAGACCATCATGTAGAAGGAAAAAATGAATGATACAATCCCAGCTTCAACGCCTATTCTCCCTATCTTTCCCCCGGTTCTCTTCCTCCCTTTCGTTTCGGGTTCCGGATTTTCCCTGACAAACATTATCGGCACAAGGGCAGCCATGCCAAGAATCCCGGAGAGAAGGAATATGTAAGGAAGGCCGGATCCCACTGCAAGAATCGGGCCCATTATCATTCCCGCCATGAAGGCAAGGCCGGCAGAAACCCCGATGAAGGCCATGGCAATATTCATTCTGTTACCGGAGACACTCTCTTCAACAAACGCCGTGCTGGCAGATCCTATTGCACCCATGCCTGTAAGAAGCCTTGCAAATATGAGTATGTATATATTGAACGGATGAAATGCGATAAAATTTCCTGCAATGTATGGAATCATGCCTCCAACAATGATTTTTTTCCTTCCTATCCGATCAGAAAGTATGCCCAGTGGAGTCTGCATGAAGGACATAGCAAGGCCGTAGCTTCCAAAAGCAACGCCTATAAGAACGGTGTCGGAAGTGAATTTATAACCATAAAGCGTAAAAACCGGCAGAACCATGAATATTCCCATCATCCTCATAAAATCAAAAAATGCTATTGAAATGACATTTCCTTTACCCTTGAATTTTTCTGCCATGTTATCACAACAATTTTTGTTGGAGAAATGAGTTTTTTATACTGCTATGTGTAATTGCCAGGGAGTATATCCGACTTTTGATTCACAATGGCCGGCATAGCCCTGAATATCAGCTTCGTGCCTTTTGTCCACTTTTAAGGGGATTTATTATGAAAATTATTAGATTATATTATTATTTGACTATAAATAGGTGCTATCTCGTTTAAAGACAGGAGTCGACGTTTAAATCCGGTTGTGGATCGCCAGATGCGAAACTGCCTGCCAGTGGAATAAAAAACCAGCGAAATAACTTGAAAATTAGGGACATTGAAGCTTACAGCGATAATGTAACATCAAGAAAATTAATGAGTTCAGTTTAAAAAATAAAAATATACAACGGAAGGCTTATGCCTGTCCGTAGATCGTTATGAGCTCTCTGTATCCTATACTCTTGTAAAACGAGGATGCAATCACATTTAGAGCTGGAAATTCTGCGGTTATAAGGGCCACTCCCCTTGGCTGGACCTCCTTTCTGAATGCGTCAAGGAGCTGCTTCCCGATTCCGTGCCTCCTGAACTCAGGCATAACGTAAAATTCCCTGATTCTGCCCTCATACTTCGGTTCGTAATATATCCTGTAAAGTATGTCGGCCATAAGGATCCCTGATACGTTTCCATCTGTCTCTGCAACCAGGAGTACGTGATCGTCACTGTTCAGTATTTTCTTCAGATACTTTTCAATCTCCTCCCCTGAACTCTCCGATACACTGAAAGTGCAATCGAATTCTGCGTTCAGCCTTTTGAGCCTGAGGAGCTGATCCATTACTGATTCCATATCGCTATCTTTCATTCGTCTAATTTTAGTGCTTACCATCTGGAACACCTTTTATAAATCCCATTTCCATCATTTTCGAGTATATATTCCTGTTTGTTTCTATTATTTCTCTGGCCCTTTTGTAGAAACCGGCTTTGCTGTCAGTTTTTCTTGCCAGGCCCATTTCGACCGTCTTGCTTGCCACAGCAGATGCAACCACTGGATAAAGCTCCCATTCCTCCATTGTAGGAACTATCTTTTCCGGAGTCGGGTTCTTTATGAAATTTGCGAGTTCTGTGGATGCTGTAACCATAATGTCAAAATTCACTCCCCTTGCCTTGGCATCAAGAACGCCCCTGAAGACTCCGGGGAAAACGAGGCTGTTGTTGATCTGGTTTGGAAAGTCTCCTCTTCCGGTTGCAACTATCTTTGCACCATATTCAATAGCGTCCTGCGGCCATACTTCTGGAACCGGATTCGCCAGAGCAAACACGATTGCATCATTATTCATTTCCCTGATCAGGTGCTTATCAATTGTATTGGGGCCGGATTTTGCCGCGGATATAAGGACATCAGCGCCCTTTAATGCCTCAGCAAGATGGCCTTTAATCCGATCGCCATTTGTTTCCATTGCAAGTTTATATTTCCACGGATTATTAAGCATCAAATCATCCATGTCCTGCCTTTCAGGTTCAAGTGTACCCTTTGAATCTATCATGATTATATTTTTCATATTAAAACCGGCAGCCTGGAAAAGATATGCAGCAGCAATATTAGCCGCTCCTGCGCCGTTCATGACTACTTTTGCATCGTGGACTTTTTTTCCTACAATTTTGAGTGCGTTGAGAAGCCCTGCAAGTGTTATAGAGGCAGTTCCCAGCTGATCATCGTGCCAGACCGGTATGCTGAGCTGCTTCTGCAGTGTCTCAAGCAGGAAAAAGCATTTGGGTGATTCTATATCCTCCAGGTTGAAACCTCCAAATGACGGTTCAAGGGCCTTTGCAACGTTCACGAACTCTTCACGTGAATTTACCCGTATCGGTACGGGTATTGCGTTTACTCCGCCTAAATAGTTGAATATCAGCGCCTTTCCCTCCATAACAGGCATCGCACCCTCGGGCCCTATATTTCCAAGGCCGAGAACTCTTGTCCCGTCTGTAAGTATTGCTATTGTATTCCATCTTCCAGTAAGTTCAAATGAAAGATCTGGGTCCTGGGCAACTTTTTTTGAAACAGCGGCTATACCAGGAGTGTACCATATGGAAAAATCTTCAAGACTCCTCACAGGAACTTTTGACATTGTCTGAATCTTTCCCTTGTAGAACTCGGAGTACCTGATCGCTTCCTCATTGTACATCTCTGTTCTTTCTTCATTTTCCATTATCATCAAAACGGTGATGATCGTATGTTATTAAATTATTTCTACGGTGAATGCCGAAACGCCAAAATTTTTCACTAAACGCCAAAAAAAGCATCCAAAAATTCAAATTTATTAGATATAATATCGAAAAGTTGTTATGCGAATCATTGTTTATCATTATAAAATCATTTTTTTTCGAATAAAAAACAACCTGAGATAACGGATCCTGCAATAAAAACGGACTGAAAAAATAATAGGAACCGAACGATAATGGAATATGGATTCCGGAATTAAGATGAGATGGGAGATCATACTGAGGAATTATCTGGAATATCTGTCAGAAAAATATGAGGATAAAGACATCGACGAAAAATTCAGGTATATCATTGAAAATCTTGATAGCAACGAATTCAAAAACAGGGTTCTGCTCCACGATAATGAGGTTGTGGCGTATTCCTTTCTTGTTCCATCCAGGTACCGTGACAGGGATGTTGCAAACATCGGGTTTATGGACAAAAAATTCTGTAATGGAATGAGATCGAACAACCTTGTGAACTGGATACTCTTGAACTCCAACAGGATATACACTGTACTGGATGATGTTTTTAACGATTCTGGAGAAACTGAAAAGGCTCTTTCCAGTATGAACTTTAAAAAAATTGTAAGAAAAAAAATGTGCATAAAAACGGGAATTAAAACTGGTCGTGACGATAACATTAACTATTCAAGTTATGAAAAGGCAGATCTGTCTGAACTATGCGATGCTGAATTCAAAGCCTTCGAAGGCACTGATGATTCATTTCTCCTGCCTTATTATCATGAAGATCGCATCAAGAATATGGTTGAAACCACACATGGAGAGGATACAGAAATCATTTCTAGTGCCTCGTTTGTTTCAACCGTTCCCGGGATTAACGGTGCAATCATAGCAGTGATGGAAAAACGTACCGGAAGGGTCTTTATCAGTGATCTCTTTGTGGATAAGAATAGCAGAAATACAGGCATTGGCAGGAATCTCTTATACAGATCCATTTCAGTTTTATCTGATCTCGGCTATAAAGACGCATGCCTGTACATATCTGAAACAAATCCCGCTGTGGAATTCTATAAAAAGCTGGGCTTTGAGGATATTGATGGCGCCGGCTATACCGTGTATGAAAGAAGGAATGAAGGCAGTAATGGCACATAACCCCTGGTATGGCAGATACTTTCCTGAATAAGGATTTATATGTAAATGATATAGATCAAAGAGGTATTTCAAATGGACAAGGATGCAGCAAGAAAGCTTATCGCGGTTACAGTATTTTACAGCAAGAAAAATACGGATCTGACAGCCCAGGACTTCGTTAATTCGATCTCCTTCAAGAGGAATCTTCTTCCTCCTGATTCGGTAAAAAAATTCATTGAAAAGGCAGTATTGGAGGGGTTGCTTGTCGAAAAAAATGGAAAACTGATCCCTAATTTCAGCACATCCGGCATCATAGTCCCTCTTGATTTCACCGTAAAGGAAGATGAACTGTTTGCACAATCAAAGGACAAACCAATAATCGATAGGATTCTCGACGCAGCAACCGCATCAGGCAAGATGACAAAAAAAGAAGCCATTGCCAGGGCCCACAAACTTATGGAAACAACAAAATTCATGAATTTTCAAACTACCCTTTTGGCGATCATGCTCGATAGTGACATAAATATATCAGATTTCCTGAAGGAAATAGAAAAAACAAAAAACTATGTTTAATCATTCAAACTTTTAGCTATCTTTATCGCTTCATCGACATTTTCAAGTGACATGGCTATATCTGATGCCTCATCATACATATAGGATACGGAATCTTTGAACTCCTTTTTTTCCTTTTTGCTTTTAATTCCTGATATTATGGCATCAATCTTTGAAAGCCCATTCTTAGCCATTTCAAATGCCTTATTTTCATCGTTGTCCCTTTCCAGCGATATCAACCCGTGTAGGGCTTCAAAATAGTTTTCCCAGTCCTTATCCTTCTCGCTTTCTTCCAGGACATCAGAAAAAATTTTGGATGCATCCATTCTGTCTTTTTCAGAAATCGCATCAGCCTTTGACAGAAGTGCCATTTTTTCAAGTTCCTTATCGTCTGTTGCCCTGGCGGTTTCGGCAGCCAGATCAAAGTTCTTCACGCCTTCCTCAAGGTTTCCAGCATCAGCAAAAATATAGCCTATATTTATGAAATCTATAGCTACAAGATCCGCTTCTTTCAGTTTCTTGTGTATTTCAGCAGATATATTTGCATATTTCATAGAATTCTCGGTTGAATCACGCTGGAGAAAATGGTATATCTGTGATATTTTATAAGCTATTTCAGCTTTTAATTCTTCATCGCCTATCTGGTCAAAAATTTTTAAATAATCCCTCAATGCATCAACGTATTTTTCTTTCTCGAAATTTTTATCTGCCGTCTTCAGGAGGTCTTCAGTATTATCCATCTCAGTTTGAATATCTGATATCTATTTATTGTTTTCTGTATACGACACTGCCATTTCCGGTTGATAAGTACCTGTGATACAGAAGGATGTTCACTGCAATACGGCAATTGTCTCTGTATGGAAAAGTTTTGTTTTTTCCTCATCTGATATTCTTTCTTTATCACAGTTTCCAGGGTACAGAAACACTTCTATACTTACTGGACCTGGATTGAAAAAGTGTATAGAGAAGATAGGCGCATTTCCACAGTACAAACATTATTGAGACTCGTCGTACCGTTAATGATAGATATAAATGAGGAACGGTTCACCGGAAGAAATATAGAAGCATTGATTACAATTACGTTCGCACAGGATCTTCTAAAAATATAACAGGTATATGCAAACTGTCCCATCTCACTTCATGATTGGGGTATTGGGTTCTCGACGGCTTCCAGGGCCTCCTGTTGATACGGCCAACTAATTCTATAGCATTACCTGGTCATCCACTTTCCCTGCTTGAATACCGTGAAGAGAGAATATATAGTCGCCGCTTCCAGCATAAGAAGCGCTATTGCCCCATATGCAAATGTACGCAATTTGCCCTTCTTCATGTTAAATGATATTGTAACTCCGAAGGCCGCCACACCAACAAGATTCAATAGTGTACTCAATGAGTGCACCAGAAAAATCCATGCGAAATTGTGATCTCCACCCCTATACCTGTGCACAGCCGGAAGAAGGGTATGTGATCCGAGAATAACGTTAGTGACAATGAAACTAAGATGTGGAAGAAGTGTTATCAATGTTATAATGGAAAAAGCCATTGTCATGACTGGTAGCAGGTATGTGTAAATAAGGTCGAATGTATAGAGCGGACCCGCCTTCTTGGCTGTACCACGCCTCAAATCTATAAAGAAATACGTCCAGCCAACGCGGGCCCAGCGAATCTGCTGCCTGAAAAATTTCTTGTAGCTGTTATACTGAAATGATGTTACCTTTACATCGTAATCCTTAACTGCTTTGTAACCCGATCTTATTATATAAGATGTGATCTGCCTGTCATCGCCAAGAATGCTCTTTTTCCCGAACACGCGATTTTCTATGAATTCCTTTGAAGTAAGGAAAGGCTTGACAACATCGGTCTTGTAAATAACGCATCTTCCATCCAGCACCATCACAGAACCGCTCTTTGAAAGCGCGCGGAAAAGAACCTCCCTGACTCTTTCGACGAATTCAGAGCTCTGGGAAACAGCCTTTCCATTATTGTATATTGAAATATTGGAACCAACACCTCCGACCTTTTCCGAAAAATAAAGGAGCATATCGCTTTCGCTCCCTTCCGGGAGTATTGTGTCACTGTCCACGAACATAACCAGCGGCGTTTCAACGTAATTTATTGCTACTGACATTATCCCGCGCTTCCCAGCATGCTTCACCATATGTACGAACTTTCCGCCATATTCCCTGGTGATGCTTTTATAGGGTTCCTCACAGGAATCGCCAAATACAATAAATTCTGAATTCTGCTTGGAAACCGATGAGATTACGCTCCTGAAGGCATTTTCATCCTCTTTGTAAACGGGAATTATCATCGTAACGTCCCGGCTTGAATAGATCTGGTTTTTTAATTTTGAAGGCACATAAAAAACTGACAGGTAACTGTTGACTATATAATAAACGAATGAAATGATACTGAAAATTACACCAAATATTATCAGAAGTCTTATCGTAATGTGTGCATGCCAATTTCAATTAAAAATATTTCTCTTAGTTTTCTTCTATATTAATATTTTTATAGATAGTTAAAAATGTGTTTAGATTCACTGGCTTTAAAACTTTTATAGACATGAACGAAGAATTTATTGATATATTAAAGCCATACATGCCAAAATATGAAGGCGGGGGAATCCTGGATGCGTTGAAAGAAATGTACAAATAATTGAATAGTGAGGATGAAGAAGGACCGTATACCGAATAGTTCATACTGTCCAGGGTTATTTTTGAAACTCTTCCTGCATTTACGATTGCTGTGGAAGTAGCATTCAATGATTCTGAAATTATGATGGTTTTATATGAATTGCCCTGCACAAGACCTGATGAATAAGACGAGACCATATCGGGGGACCCGCTCATGTTAATGATGGAAAGTGAAATAGAACCGTTGGCGATTGATGCCGGCAAAGACGAATAGAACAGATCGTTTATCATTACTATTCCGTCCGACAGCACAAAATTTTCACCAGCAAGAAAAGAAGTTGAGGAATATGCGTTAATAGATCCATATGAAAGGAAACGTTCTCCAATAGTATGGTTGGTATAGCCTGAACCGTTGAAAGTCTGCACCGTGAGGTTAAAAAACAGGGTGGCGGCAAGCGATTGATTTGTAAAGGCAAGCGATGTGGAATAATGATTTCCTATC